>Ga0206128_1002379_pt1 | contig 17076 bp, 24 predicted proteins | sample Helgoland_Spring_7_FD_148601 | JGI IMG/M metagenome (GOLD analysis project Ga0206128, IMG submission 148601) | Pelagic subsurface seawater microbial communities from Kabeltonne, Helgoland, North Sea - Helgoland_Spring_Bloom_20160426_1 | ecosystem: Environmental > Aquatic > Marine > Epipelagic ... | reverse complement strand
GATGGTAAAACAAATAAAATCATTGCTTCAGCATCAACGGTAGAGGCTGATGTAAAGAAAAAACTAAAGAATACAAGTGATACAAATGCTGCAACAGAAATAGGAAAAAGAATAGCTGATAAGGCAATAAAGGCGGGTGTTAAGGTTGTTGCTTTTGATAGATCAGGTTATAGGTATCATGGTCGAGTTAAGGCTTTGGCGGACTCTGCAAGAGAAAACGGGTTAACATTCTAAAACTTAGGAACGGTACAAAAAATGGCACAAAATAAAAATAACAACACGGGCAATCAAGACAAAGGACAAACTGATGGCCTAAGAGAAAAGATGATAAATGTGAATCGTGTGACCAAGGTTGTTAAGGGCGGTCGTATCATGAGTTTTGCTGCATTAAGCGTTGTCGGAGATGGTGATGGTGCCGTTGGCATGGGTAAAGGTAAAGCGAGAGAGGTTCCACTTGCCGTTCAAAAAGCGATGGATGAAGCAAAGAGAGGCATGATCAAAGTAAAGCTTAACAATGGTACTTTATATCACTCAGTAACAGGAAGGCATGGAGCTGCAAAAGTGACGATTCTTCCCGCATCCCAAGGAACAGGAATTATTGCTGGTGGCGCAATGAGAGCAATATTTGAAGTTATGGGAATCACTGATATTTTAGCGAAATGTATAGGATCAGCAAACCCCTATAACGTAGTTAGAGCAACATTGAACGGATTGTCATCTATGAATACGCCAGCAGACATTGCAGCGAAAAGAGGTAAAACAATAGAAGAGATTAGAGGTTAGTTATGGCTAAAGGAAAAAAAATTAAAGTGACCCTTATTAAAAGTCCTATCCATAAGTCTGTAGCACATAAAGCTACAGTAAAAGGTCTTGGATTAAGAAGAATGCGTCATAGTGTTGAGTTAGAGGATACCCCTGCAATAAGAGGGATGATAAATGCAGTAAATTACTTACTTAAGGTAGAAGAGGTTTCAGCATGAGATTAAATACTATTAAGCCTTCAGATGGCTCAAAAAAAGAAGTGAGGCGTGTTGGTCGAGGAATTGGTTCAGGGTTTGGAAAAACTGCAGGGCGAGGCCATAAAGGCCAAAAATCAAGAGCAGGTGGCTTTCATAAAGTAGGCTTTGAAGGTGGGCAAATGCCTATTCAAAGAAGACTACCAAAAAGAGGTTTTAGGTCTATGTCAAAACCTTACAATGCAAAAGTAAGAACAAGCGAATTAAATAAACTTGATAATGGTGTTGTTGATCTACTTTCTTTAAAGGCAGCAAACTTAATACCTAATATATCTTTAAATGCCAAAATATTTCTTTCAGGTGAAGTTACCAAAAAATTAATAATACAAGGTATAAGTATGACAAAAGGTGCTCTGAAAGCTGTTAAAGACGCGGGTGGAAAAGTTGAGGAAGTTGCAGCCGAAAATCCTAAAGCAGAAAAGAAAGATTTAGTTAAAGATAAACCAGCAAAAAAATCTGAGTAAATTTTGGCTGAAAACTCTACACTAGGGCAGTTAAGCAAAATGGGCGAACTTAAAAGTCGACTTCTATTTTTGCTTGGCGCTTTAATTATTTTTCGGTTAGGTTCACACATTCCTGTCCCCGGCATAGACCCTTTTGAGTTAAAGAAATTATTTGATTCACAAAGTGGCGGTATTCTTGGAATGTTCAATATGTTTTCTGGGGGAGCGTTAAGTAGATTTACTGTTTTTGCACTAGGTATTATGCCTTATATCTCAGCTTCAATCATAATGACACTGCTTACATCCATGTCAGAAAAATTGAAAGAGTTAAAGAAAGAAGGACAGTCAGGACAGAGAATAATAACGCAATATACTCGTCAAGGAACTGTTGTATTAGCTGCTTTTCAGGCGCTTGGTATTACGGTTGCTCTTGAAGCACAGCCGGGTCTTGTTCTTGATCCTGGTTTAGCTTTCAGATTGACCTCAGTTATAACTCTTGTGAGTGGAACGATGTTTTTAGTTTGGTTGGGAGAGCAAATTACTGAACGAGGCATTGGAAATGGTATATCAATGATAATTTTTGCGGGTATCGTGGCTGGACTTCCAAGTGCATTAGGAAATACTCTAGAACTTACAAGAACGGGTGCTTTTTCTATTCCACTTGTTTTCTTCTTGCTCGTCGCTGTTGTTCTAGTTACTGCAGTTGTTGTATTTGTTGAAAGAGGGCAGAGAAGAATCACGATTAATTATGCAAAAAGGCAAGTTGGAAATAAAATGTATGGTGGGCAATCATCTCATTTACCTCTTAAGATTAATCAAGCGGGTGTCATACCAGCAATTTTTGCATCAAGCGTAATCTTGTTTCCGGCAACCATTGCAGGTTGGTTTGGATCCGGAGAGAGCCTTTATTGGCTGAAAGACATTAGCGCAGCGATTTCACCTGGGCAGCCAATTTACATTATTATGTTTGCTGTAGCTATCATATTTTTCTCATACTTTTATACAGCCATTACTTTTAACCCTGCTGAGACCGCAGACAATTTAAAAAAAGGTGGGGCTTTTGTTCCTGGAATAAGGCCTGGCGAACAAACAGCTAAATATATAGATACAATTATGGGACGTTTAACGCTTATCGGTTCAATTTATATAACCTTAGTTTGTTTACTTCCAGAATTATTAATCTTGAAATTTAATACACCATTTTATTTTGGGGGAACATCACTCCTTATTATTGTAGTGGTTACTATGGATTTCATGACTCAGGTTCAGTCACAAATGATGTCCTACCAATATGAAGGTCTACTAAAGAAAGCAAACTTTAAAGGTGGGTCAGGTGGAAGGCTTTAATGGCTAAAGAAGATATTATAGAAATGGAAGGAGAGGTTTTAGAAAACCTTCCAAATGCAACATTCAAGGTTAAGCTTGAGAACGACCATGTTGTGTTAGGTTATATATCAGGAAAAATGAGAATGAATTACATAAGAATTTTGCCGGGAGATACTGTAACTGTAGAGATATCTCCATATGACTTAAGTAAAGGCAGAATTACATTTAGAGCAAAGTAAATTAGATTTTCGAGAGGGCATATATTATGAAAGTAAGAGCATCAGTAAAGCCAATGTGTATTAACTGTAAAGTTGTAAGACGAAACGGTGTGGTGAGGGTAATTTGTAAAAAAGACCAACGCCATAAACAAAGGCAAGGATAATTTTTACGTTGTTAAATAACCAAAAAATAGTTATAATTTCGGGCTTTGATAAATCTTTAGCCCTTATATATTAGGAGTTTTGTATGGCCCGTATTGCTGGAGTAAATGTATCTGATAATAAACATACTGAAATAGCTTTAACAGCTATATATGGTATTGGTAGAGTCACAGCTAAGAAAATTTGTGATGCTACTGGTATTACAGCTACAACAAAAATAAAAGATTTATCAGATGCTGATCTTGAGAAATTAAGAGACCATATTGGTGGTTATGAAGTCGAAGGTGATCTTCGAAGAGAAGTAACCATGAACATCAAAAGATTGATGGACCTTGGTTGTTACAGAGGGCAAAGACATAGAAGAGGTCTTCCAGTAAGAGGTCAAAATACAAAGAATAATGCAAGAACAAGAAAAGGCCCAATCAGGGCAATTAGGAAATAAAGGATAATATTTATGGCAGTTGATAAAACCGTTCGTGTAAAGAAAAAAGTTAAAAAGAATGTGTCAGAGGGTATAGCTCACGTTCACGCTTCTTTTAACAATACAATAATTACAATCACAGACAGACAAGGTAATGCTCTTTCATGGGCTACCTCTGGTGGTGCAGGTTTTAAAGGGTCAAGAAAAAGTACCCCATTTGCTGCGCAAGTAGCAGCAGAGGCTGCTGGTAAAGCTGCTCAGGAATACGGAGTAAAAAATATTGAAGTAAGAATTAAAGGGCCTGGACCTGGAAGAGAGTCTTCCGTGAGAGCGCTTAATTCAGTAGGATTAAAAATAACAAGCATTCAAGATATTACACCAGTGCCACATAATGGATGTAGACCCCCAAAAAAGAGAAGAATTTAATGTTAAACGTTATAGAGCTATAGGAGAATAACTTGGCTAGAAATCTAGACCCTAAATGTCGTCAATGCAGAAGAGAAGGCGAGAAGCTTTTTCTAAAAGCTGAGAAGTGCTTTACTGAAAAATGTGCAATTGAAAAAAGAAATTATCCTCCAGGTCAACATGGACAGAGAAGATCATCGAGACTTTCAGATTACGGAGTTCAACTTAGAGAAAAACAAAAATTAAGAAGAATTTATGGTGTATTGGAGAAGCAGTTTAGAAGTTATTATGCAGAAGCCGATAGAAAAAAAGGTATTACAGGTGAAAACCTCTTACAAATGTTGGAATCTAGACTGGATAATGTTGCTTATAAAATGGGCCTAGGTGGATCTCGAACAGAGGCAAGACAAATTGTAAGACACAATAGTATTCTAGTTAATGGAAAAAGGGTGAATATCCCTTCTTACCAAGTTCAACCAGGTGACAGTATTAGTGTTGCTGATCAATCTAAAGATCAATTAAGAATTAAATCTGCATTAGAAGCTGCTGATGAGAGAGGTTTACCAGAATGGCTTGAGGTCGATGTAAAAAAATTAACTGGAAGAATATCCCTTCTTACCAAGTTCAACCAGGTGACAGCATTAGTGTTGCTGATCAATCTAAAGATCAATTAAGAATTAAATCTGCATTAGAAGCTGCTGATGAGAGAGGTTTACCAGAATGGCTTGAAGTCGATGTAAAAAAATTAACTGGAATATTTAAAAATAGACCAGAGAGGGATGATTTACCTTCTACTATAAATGAGTCGCTCGTTGTAGAGCTTTACTCTAAATAAAAAATCTAGCCTAAAAATTTAAATAAGGATAACTATGGAAATCAGCCCTACAGAATATTTAAAACCAAAAATTGTTGATGTTGATATTAAATCACCTAATAGAGCTAAGGTTACGCTTGAGCCCATGGAAAGAGGTTTTGGACATACATTAGGAAACGCTCTTAGAAGAGTGCTTTTATCTTCAATACCAGGATATGCAATTACTGAAGTAAAAATTGATTCCGTAGTTCATGAATATTCTACAATTGATGGTGTCCAAGAGGACGTAGTAGACATTCTGTTGAATCTCAAGAAAGTTGCACTAAGAATTCATAACAATACAAGCGCTACCATCTCTCTTAAAAAAGATGTAGAGGGTGAAGTAACTGCTGGTGACTTTGATGTAGGGCATGATGTTGAGATTAAAAATCCTGATCTTGTTATTGCACATTTAAATAAAGGCGGGAAGATAGATATCGAAGCTAGAGTCGAGATGGGAAGAGGTTATCAGGCAGTCCCAGTTAGAAACAAAGGTCAAGAAAAAGGAACAGAATTAGGATTTATAGGTATAGATGCTTCTTATAGTCCCATAGATAAAGTAAGTTATTTCGTTGAGAGCGCTCGTGTTGAGCAAAGAACAGATTTAGATAAACTTATTTTGGACGTAGAAACAAATGGCGTTGTTGATGCAGAAGAAGCGATAAGAGATGCAGCATTTATCCTACGTGGTCAATTATCCGTTTTTGCAAATTTAGAAAGTGAATTAAGTGAGGTGGAAGTTAAAGAGGCACCAGTTATAGATCCAGTCTTATTAAGACCTGTTGATGATTTAGAATTAACTGTTAGGTCTGCTAACTGCCTTAAGGCTGAAAGTATTTATTACATTGGTGACTTAGTTCAAAGAAACGAAAGTGATTTATTAAAAGCTCCTAATTTAGGAAGAAAATCCTTAAATGAAATTAAAGACATCCTTTCATCAAAAGGCTTAACTCTTGGTATGACAGTTGAAAACTGGCCAGATGAAGGTGTCGAAAAAGTATAAATTAAAAACAGTTTTGGAGTAATAACATGCGACATGGTAAGGCACATAGAAAGTTAAATAGAACGAGTAGCCATAGAAAGGCTATGTTTAAAAATATGGTTGTTTCATTATTTAAACATGAGCTAATAAGAACTACTCTGCCAAAAGCTAAAGAATTGAGGAAGTATGCTGAACCAATGATTACTCTCGCTAAAGAGACTAGTGTTCACAATAAAAGATTGGCTTTCAGTCGTTTAAGAGATAGAGAGATTGTAGGAAAATTATTTAGTGAGTTAGGTCCTAGATATAGCAAAAGAGCGGGCGGATACTTAAGAATTCTTAAATGTGGTTTTAGAAAAGGCGACAACGCTCCAATGGCATATGTTGAGCTTGTGGAAAGACCAATAAAAAAAGAAGAGACCCCTGAAGAGAAAAAACTAGATTCAACGAACACAAATAATCCTATTGACGTTACGCCAATAGAAGAAACTAAAAAGCCTGCGGCAAAAAAAGCGGAAACTAAAAAGCCTGCGGCAAAAAAAGCGGAAACTAAAAAGCCTGCGGCAAAAAAAGCGGAAACTAAAAAGCCTGCGGCAAAAAAATCATAGTCTAGATAATTGTTTTAATTTAAAAAACCAGCCTAATGCTGGTTTTTTTTTGTTTATTTTAAGTATAAGTACTTATAATAAGTAGATGTTTTCATCCACCTAAAATTATGAAAAATAATATCGAAAGAAAAGAAAGTTTGAATGATCTGATAGAGCAAATTGATGAGCTATTAGAGAGTTCTGAATTTTCTGAAAATTCTAATGAAAACTCAGTGGATGAGAAGCATGCATTAATTAAAAATCTTGTTAGTAAGAAAAATATAAGCTCACTCGAAAGCTTACTAGGTGATCTTCATCCCGCTGATATTGCAGATATTCTTGAGTCATTGCCAGTTCAAAAACGTTTAGTTTTATGGGATTTAGTTAAGAGTGAAAATGAAGGTGATATCCTAATTGAGGTATCTGATTCTGTGCGTCAAACCCTTATAGCCGATATGGACAGTACAGAGTTGTTGGCTGCTGCAGAGCAACTTGAAACAGATGAGATTGCAGATATTGCGCCAGATTTACCTGAAGAAGTCCTGAAAGACTTACTAGAAAATTTAGATATTCAAAATAGAGAGAGACTTCAGTCAGTATTATCGTACCCAGAAGATTCTGTAGGTAGCATAATGGAATTTGAGATAACAACTATTAGAGAAGATTTAACTTTGGAAGTTGTTTTGAATTATTTAAGAAAAATTAAGAAGCTACCAAACCATACTGATAAATTATTTGTTGTAGATAAAGATGGTTTAATTTTGGGAGTTTTGCCACTAGAAAGAATAATTGTTAATGCTCCAACAACAATAGTTAAAAATATTATGGCAAAAGAAGTAGTTCTGTTTAAGCCAGAAGATTTAGCTGATGAAGCTTCAAATGCTTTTGAACGATATGATTTAGTTACGGCTCCTGTGGTTGATGAAAATAAAAAATTAGTTGGTAGATTGACTGTTGAAGCTGTGATGGATTTTATTAGACAAGAATCTGATAATGAAAAATTTTCTATGGCTGGATTGAGAGAAGAAGAAGATATTTTTTCTTCAATATGGAAATCAGTTCAAAACCGATGGGCATGGTTGGCAATAAATTTACTAACGGCGTTTATAGCATCAAGAGTGATTGGTATTTTTGAGGGCTCTATTGAGAAAGTAGTTGCCTTAGCGGCACTCATGCCAATTATTGCAAGTATTGGTGGAAATTCAGGAAATCAAACAACGGCCATGATAGTAAGGGCGTTAGCGATAGGACAATTAACCCAATCAAGCATAAGATCCTTATTGTATAAAGAGATAAGTGTGGCGCTTTTAAATGGGTTGATATGGGGATCAATTGTAGGTTTATTCGCATTTTATTTATATAATAACGCTGATTTAGGTTTTGTTATGGCGAGTGCCATGGTTTTAAATCTGATACTCGCAGCTATTATGGGGGTTTTAATGCCACTTTTAATGCATCGCTTGGGTAAAGATCCTGCAGTTGGCTCAAGTGTTTTAATAACTGCAATGACAGATAGCGGAGGTTTTTTCATATTCCTTGGACTTGCAACCTTGGTTTTAACGTAAATATTTTTTAAAAGTCGATAAAAAATGAACATAGAATATACACAAATGCAAAGCAACTTATTTTATCTAAAAAATAATTTTACTTTAGAAACTTTGATGAGTTGGGGATTTATTTCACAATTATTATTAGTATTCTTGGTAATCGGTACAGCCTTTTTTGCAGAGTACCTGATAAGGAGAAAATTAAGTAGAAAATATATAGTAGATAATCAAAACAACCTTAAAGATATTTTTAAGTTGTTCAGACCAGCCTTCATGCTTGCAGTGCTTTTCAGCGCTATGCTTTTTTTAAGAGAGGGTGATCTTCAATGGAGATTATTGTATTTTGCAAATTATTTTTAAGTTGTTCAGACCAGCCCTCATGCTTGCAGTGCTTTTCAGCGCTATGCTTTTTTTAAGAGAGGGTGATCTTCAATGGAGATTATTGTATTTTGCAAATAGTGTACTAATAATACTTATATTTGCCAGATTGGCGATAATATTTGCAAGGTATATCTTAAAACCAGGGCCATGGCTTCGACCTTTTGAAAATATATTTGCTGGAATTTTGGTCACAGGTTATTTGGCTTTTCAGTTTGGCATTTTAAACCAGATTCAAGACCGACTTCATTCCATAAATTTTGTCATTGCTGATCAAAATATCACAATGCTTTTAATTGTCGAATCTATTTTGGGGATCTTTATTGCAATTTTACTTGCAATGACGCTCGCAAGATTTATTGAAAATAGAGTGATGAATATTAAATCTAAAAGCTTTAGAGCAAATCAAAGAATTGTTGTCATAAAAGTACTCAAGATTTTACTTTATATTTTTGCAATTGTTATTGTTTTAAGTGCCCTAGGAATTGATTTATCATTTTTAACAATTTTTGGCGGTGCTTTTGGTTTGGGTTTAGCTTTTGGTTTTCAAAAGGTTGCTGCTAATTATATTAGTGGGTTTTTACTACTCAGTGATGAATCCATTAGGGTTGGTGATATGATCGATGTAAGTGGGTCATACGGAAGGGTAACTGCAATAAAGTCACGCTATACCGCAATTAAAAGATTAGATGGTATAGAAGTTCTTATACCTAATGAACAATTATTAACCAGTGAAATTACTAACCTCACTTTCTCAAATACAACTGTTAAAATACCCTTAGATATACAAATAAGCTATGAGTCATCTATTGATAAGGCAATGGAAGTTATTTTGAAAGTATGCCGAGCAGAAGATAGGGTAATCCAAGATCCAGAACCAAACGTTTATGTGAAGGAATTTGCAGATAGCGGCATTAATCTACATATTGCTTGCTTTGTCATTGATCCTAACAAAGGGTTTTTAGAGTTGAAATCGGATATTTATAGGTGCTTGCTTTGTCATTGATCCTAACAAAGGGTTTTTAGAGTTGAAATCGGATATTTACAGGTCTATTTTTGAAGAGTTCAAGAGTAATAATATAGAAATACCTTACCCACACAGAGTATCGATTACGAAATAATAAAAAATTATTTTATCTTATTTTCTTTGTAGATAACGTGTTTTCGAATGGTGGGATCAAACTTTTTAATCTCGAACTTTTCAGTCATGGTTCTTTTATTTTTTGTTGTTGTATAAAAATGTCCAGTACCTGCTGACGAATCTAATCTAATTTTCTCTCTCATAGTTTACTCCTTAAACTTTTTTACCATCTGCACGCATTCTTTTTAGAACTTCATCAATCCCAAGCTTATCAATAGTTCTTAGCGCTGCACCAGAAATTTTCATAGAAACCCAACGGTTCTCACTTTCAACCCAAAATTTACGACTTTGAAGATTTGGGAGAAATTTACGACGCGTTCTATTCTTAGCATGAGAAACATTGTTCCCTGTTGTCGTTTTTTTCCCTGTTACATCACACACTCTAGCCATATCTAACCTCGTTTGTTCAAATTCGCAAAAAGACGTTTATTATCCATAGAATTAAGCGTCATATCAAGTCTTTTTTAAGACTTTCCGGTGCTTCCGAATCCACCATCTCCACGATCACTTTTAGCATAGTCTGAAACCATATTAAAAGTTGCTTGTGATACTGGAACTATCACTAGCTGTGCAATTCGATCCAAAGAGTTTATGGTAAATGATAATGTACCTCTGTTCCATGCAGAGATGAATAATTCACCTTGATAATCTGAGTCAATTAATCCTACTAGGTTGCCAAGAACTATTCCATGCTTATGCCCAAGCCCTGACCTTGGCAATATAAGACCTGCATATCCTGGGTCTTTAATAAAAATTGAGATACCTGTGGGAATCAGCTCGGTTTTACCTGGATTTATTACTACAGGGTCGTTAATACATGCTCGCAGATCAAGACCAGCAGAGCCTTCTGATGCATAAGTTGGTATATGCTCCTTAATCAATGGATTAAGGATCTTATAGTCAATTGATAGTGTCATGCGTCTTTACTCTCGTGAAAAATTTAAATATATGTTCTAAAATAATTCTACTCTGTTCTTCTTTTTCAGCCTCAGGCAGACACCTCTCTTCATATTGATCGATAATAACCATCTTAGCTCTTGTTTTTCCCATTGAATGTTTAATCTTCTAAAATAATTCTACTCTGTTCCTCTTTTTCAGCCTCAGGCAGACACCTCTCTTCATATTGATCGATTATAACCATCTTAGCTCTTGTTTTTCCCATTGAATGTTTAATCTCATTACCGACAATAATGTCTAGATTTTTTGATACAAGTTTATTTCTTGCATTCTTAATTAAATTTTCAGATTCAGCAGCAAACCCAACAACAATTTTATGGCTAAAGTCTTTTCCTATGTGACTGAGAATATCCTTAGTTTTTGTTAGTTCTAGAGAAATGTTTTCACTTTCCTTCTTTATCTTACCTTCTGTGTAGTTTGGTTTATAGTCAGATATCGCGGCAGCGCTTATGTAGATATCATTTTTTTCAATATTGGAAGTAATAGAATGACTCATCTCATCATGATTCATTGCTTTTAATGTTTTAATGCAGGGTGGAAATTCATAATTGGAGTGACCAGAAATAACAGTCACCTCTGCTCCCATCGTATATGCCATTTTCGCAAGATTTAACCCCATTAGACCAGAGCTTAAATTGGTAATAGCTCGAGCTTCATCAATTTTTTCAAGCGTAGCACCAGATGAGATTAAGATTTTCTTATTAGAAAAAATTTGAGGAGATATTATTTTTTTAATATCAAGCATCATCGATTCAAAATTTATTAGCCTTCCAAAACCAACTTCACCGCAAGCCTGTTCACCCGAATCTGGACCAGAAATTACTATGCCATCAGACCAGAAATTACTATGCCATCACTTTTTATTATCTCTATGTTTCTTTGTGTGGCTGTATTGTTAAACATTTCAACGTTCATCGCGGGGGCTACAAGAAGCGGGCATGACCTAGCTAGGCATAGATTGGTTAGAAGGTCATCTGCTAAACCATGAGCTAGTTTAGCAATGAAGTTACCAGAAGCCGGTGCGATTAATATTAAATCTGCAGTTCTTGCAAGATTGATATGTTCCATTCCGTTACCCTCTGTAGGTTCCCACATATTTTCTAAAACAGGATTCCCAGAAAGGGCTTGAAGGGTCAATGGGGCAACAAATTGCTTTGCTGACTTGGTTAAAACAACCTGGACAAAAAAATTATTTTTACGCAGTAATCGAATTAATTCAGCAGCCTTGTAAGCAGCTATACTCCCTGTGACTCCCAGCAGAATCTTTTTTTTAAGCATTGTTAAGTTAAAATAATTTATTAGGAATGAAAGTATAACAAATATGAAAGATATTTTTGGAATCGATGGATGTAAATTCGGCTGGGTAGTGGCAGAAGAGAGAACTAAAGGTGACTTAAGTATAAGGCTAATTAAGGACTTAAATGATTTAGAAAGTATAAGTAGTCAAAAATCGATAGCTGGAATTGATATACCATTAGCCATACATGAAAAAGGATTTCGTATGGCAGATGCTGAGGCGAGAACCTTATTAAAATCTAGGATTTCGTATGGCAGATGCTGAGGCGAGAACCTTATTAAAATCTAGATCCTCAACGATATTTTCAGCTCCTGCTTTAGAAACATTACATTCAGATAACTACACTGCTGCATGTGAAATTAATGAGTCAATTTGTGGAAAAAAGATTTCAAAGCAATCATGGTTTTTATTCTCCAAAATAAAGGAAGCAAGGAAAATTTTTTGTAAACCTAAAAAAAAAATAAAATTGTATGAGGTTCATCCTGAATTAAGTTTTATGGCGATGAATGGTATGAGGGTAATTGAGTTAGGAAAAAAAACTGATGAAGGGTTTAAAATGAGATATAAATTAGTCAAAAAGCTATTTAAAAACCTAATAAAAAAATAAAATTGTATGAGGTTCATCCTGAATTAAGTTTTATGGCGATGAATGGTATGAGGGTAATTGAGTTAGGAAAAAAAACTGATGAAGGGTTTAAAATGAGATATAAATTAGTCAAAAAACTATTTCCAAAATTTGATTTTGAGAAAATAAGAGCTAGTTTTAAGAGATGCGATGTTGCAGATGATGACATTTTAGATGCTATTGCAGTTCTATGGTCAACCCAGAAAATAATTGCTAATATGGCTTCTTACGTTCCAAAAAAACCAGAAACTCCTTTAAGTAAAATTTATTACTAAATGAAAAATATTGGAAATAAAATCATTTGGGCACTTGTATCACTTCTTGGTGCCTTTGCATTTTCATTAATAGCACTTCAGAGAGAAGAGTCTATCAATGCGATCTGGTTTATCACGGCAGCAATATGTATTTATACGGTTGCTTATCGATTTTATTCCGCCTGGATTGCAACAAAGGCACTCGTAATTGATGGCTCAAGGCAGACTCCCGCAGTTAAATTTAGTAATGGTCAAGATTTTGTCCCTACAAATAAATGGGTATTATTTGGCATTCATTTTGCTGCTATCGCTGGACCAGGACCCCTTGTTGGCCCAACTCTTGCAGCTCAATTTGGTTATCTACCCGGCACAATTTGGATTTTAGTAGGGGCAGTAGTGGGTGGTGCTGTTCAAGATATGGTTATTTTATTTTTTTCAGTTAGAAGAAATGGTAAAAGTTTGGGTCAAATGGCTAAAGAAGAGTTGGGGGCTCTAGCTGGCTTTGCTTCGATGATTGGTACTTTCGTAATCATGATTATCCTAATTGCTGTTTTAGGCTTAGTAGTTGTAAATGCAATGAAAAACAGTCCCTGGGCAACATCAACGGTTGTCGCGACCATTCCAATAGCAATTCTTGTTGGTTTTTATATGAGATTTATTCGCCCCGGAAGAGTTCTAGAAGCGACTGCTATTGGAGTTATTTTGCTTTTAATGGCAGTTTACATGGGGAGCATCATTGATAATTCGGAATCAATGAGAAGTTATTTTGATCATAGTGGTCTTTTCTTGGCATGGTCTCTCATTATCTATGGCTTTATAGCAGCAGTTTTGCCAATATGGATGCTCCTTGCACCAAGAGATTATTTATCAACCTTTGTGAAGCTTGGCACTATTATTTTTCTAGCTATTGCTATCGCAATTATGCAGCCTGATATAAAAATGCCTGCGGTTACTCAATTCATAGATGGATCTGGACCTATTTTTGGGGGGAGTGTATTTCCATTTGTTTTTATCACAATTGCTTGTGGTGCAATTTCTGGGTTTCATGCACTCATCTCATCAGGAACAACCCCAAAATTAATAGATAATGAAAGACACATTCCGATGATTGGTTATGGTGGAATGCTTCTTGAGGCATTTGTTGCAATTATGGCAATGGTAGCGGCTTGTGTTTTAGAGCCTGGAATATATTTTGCCATCAATAGTCCTGCTGGAATTGTTGGCACAGAGGCTAATGAAATAATCAGCAAAATCAATTCATGGGGTTATTCGGTAACCGTTGAACAGATGAACCAATTGGCTAAGGATGTTGGTGAATCTACATTATTTGCAAGAACGGGAGGAGCCCCATCACTGGCAGTTGGAATGGCGACTATTTTTGCTAACGCCTTTGGAAAGCATTTGCTCGCTTTGTGGTATCACTTTGCCATCATGTTTGAAGCTGTATTTATATTAACTACGTTAGATTCTGGTACAAGAGTTGGAAGATTCATGTTACAGGATATGTTGGGGAATCTTCACCCTAAGTTAGGACAAACTTCCTGGCTTCCATCAATAATCTTGACAAGCTTTATTGTGGTCTCATGTTGGGGTTATTTCTTATACATAGGCGTTATTGATCCTAACGGTGGAGTAAATATCCTGTGGCCTTTGTTTGGTATTGCAAATCAAATGTTAGCGGCAATTGCTTTAAGCGTTGGGACTGCGATATTGATAAAATCAGATAAGATTAAATTTGCTTGGATTACAGCTATTCCATTAGTGTGGCTTATGATAGTTACAACCTCGGCTGCCTATCAAAAAATATTTAGCGAAGATATTCGTATAGGTTTTCTTTCAGCAGCTAACTCAATGTCTGAAAAAATAAGTAATGGATATATTCCTGATTACGGAATTGATGTCGCACAAAAACTTATTTTCAATTTAAAGCTTGATGCGGGTATTACTATATTTTTAGTAATTATCTTATGGATAGTCATCATTGATGTAATCAGGATTGCATTAACAACCAACATCAAAAATCGTAAAAGAAAGCTATCAGATGTTTAGTTTTAGAAAATTATGGTTATATATTCGGACAGTCAGTGGGGATAATGACTATGAAATTTACCTCGAAAATTTTAGCAGCTGTAAAAAGCATAAAAAAGATTTTCCTTTATCTAGGGCTGAATATTTCAAATCAAAATTAGAGGGGAAATGGAATAAGATTAATCGTTGTTGCTAAAAGAGGTTGCTTTAAAATACATAAACATTCCAAGAATCAGCATAGGAAGTGATAACCATTGACCCATAGAAAAATCTAAATAAAGCAGACCAAGGTGGCCATCAGGCTCCCTTGTAAATTCAATCAAGAATCTAAATAATCCATAAAAAATTAAAAATAATGCAGATACTTTTCCTACACTCCGTTGTTTTTTTGCGTAAAACCAAAGAATTAAAAAAAGAACAAGCCCCTCAAAAAAAGATTGAGGTGCCTGGTAATATTATCAACTGCAGGAAAAATCATTCCCCATGTGGCATCTGTTGGCCTTCCCCATAACTCTTGATTAATAAAATTACCAATCCTACCAAAACCTAATCCTAAAGGAACTAATGGGGCAATAAAATCCGTTATGACTAACCATCTGATTTGATATTTTCTCGCTATCATCATCATCCCGATTAATACACCTAGAAAACCACCGTGAAAAGACATACCCCCTTGCCAAAAAGCAAATATTTCAGCGGGATTATTTAAATAATATGTAGGCTGATAAAACAACACATAACCTAATCTTCCACCAAGTATTACACCTAGCGCTCCATAAAAAAACATATCATCCAATACCTTCTCATCGATTAAAGACCACGTTTGATCTCTTACCTGTTTTTTACCAAAGTATATAAAAGATAAAAATCCGATGAAGTACATGAGCCCATACCAATGAAGTGCTAAAGGGCCTATTGAAATTGCAATGGGATCAAATTGAGGATGAGTCAGCATATAGGTACAATTATAAGTTAAAATTGCGATGTATTAAAAATTTAGGGATTAACAGTAATGCCAAAATATAGATCAAGAACGACGACAGAAGGCAGAGGTCAGGCAGGCGCAAGAGCACTTTGGCGCGCAACTGGGATGAAGGATGATGATTTTGTTAAGCCTATAATTGCAGTCGTCAATTCATTTACTCAGTTTGTTCCGGGACACGTGCATTTAAAAGATATGGGGCAATTGGTAGCAAAAGAAATTGAGAAGCATGGAGGCGTAGCTAAAGAATTTAATACAATAGCAGTAGATGACGGAATTGCGATGGGTCATGATGGAATGCTTTATAGTCTGCCAAGTAGGGAATTAATTGCTGACAGTGTTGAGTATATGGTGAATGCACATTGCGCAGATGCCATGGTCTGTATTTCAAATTGCGACAAAATCACCCCTGGCATGTTGATGGCAGCAATGCGAATTAACATTCCCGTTATTTTTGTATCTGGTGGTCCAATGGAGGCAGGGAAAGTAAACTGGGAAAACTCCGTTACAAAGATTGATTTAGTTTCCCCAATGATTGGTTCAGAGGATAAATCTGTATCAGATGTTCAGTTAAAAGAGCTTGAAGAGTCTGCTTGCCCAACATGTGGATCTTGCTCTGGAATGTTTACAGCGAATTCTATGAATTGTTTAACAGAAGCATTAGGCCTTAGTCTGCCTGGTAATGGAAGTACTCTAGCAACCCATGCGTTAAGAAAAAACCTATTTTTAGACGCAGGAAAAAGAATAGTAGATATTACAAAAAGATATTATGAAAATAATGAAAAAGGAATTTTACCCCGAGAGATTGCAACCAAAGAGGGATTTGAGAATGCAATGAGCTTAGATGTTGCTATGGGAGGATCAACAAATACGGTACTTCATTTATTAGCGGCAGCTAAGGAAGCAAAAGTTGATTTCACCATGAAAGATATAGATAGGATTTCAAGAAACGTCCCTTGTTTGTCAAAGTTGGCACCTGCGTCACAGAAATATCATATGGAAGATGTTCATAGGGCGGGCGGTGTTTTTGGATTATTAGGTGAGCTTAGAAGAGCAAATAAGATTAACGAAAATGTAAGTTGCGTTCATTCCTCATCACTTGGAGAGGCAATAAATCATTGGGATATTGTAAACACAAAAGACGTGGCGGTTAAAAGCTTTTTCCTGGCTGCACCAGGCGGCATTAAGACAACTCAAGCATTTAGTCAGGAAAAAGTTTGGCCCTCCTTAGACTTAGATAGGGAGAATGGATGTATTAGAAATAAAAAAAATGCATATAGTCAAGATGGAGGACTCGCGGTTCTCTATGGAAATATTGCCGAGGAGGGCTGTATTGTCAAAACAGCAGGAGTTGACGAGGAGATATTGAAATTTACTGGAAAAATTAGGCTTTTTGAGTCACAAGATGCCGCAGTCGAAGAAATTCTATCAGATAAAATCAAAGAAGGAGAAAA
>Ga0206128_1002372_pt1 | contig 17126 bp, 16 predicted proteins | sample Helgoland_Spring_7_FD_148601 | JGI IMG/M metagenome (GOLD analysis project Ga0206128, IMG submission 148601) | Pelagic subsurface seawater microbial communities from Kabeltonne, Helgoland, North Sea - Helgoland_Spring_Bloom_20160426_1 | ecosystem: Environmental > Aquatic > Marine > Epipelagic ... | reverse complement strand
CGATCTTAGAGTGCAGCTATCAACACCAGCATTCCGTAATGCATCATTCAAACGCTGCGCATAAATGCCCGCACCTCCGTATAGTGTACGAGTAACATGCCATACTTTCATAACAAAAAAAATAGCCCCCCAATTATACCGAGAGGCCAGTGATGACGCGCATCATATAACAAGGTGATTTGGAACATGATAAAGGCACAAAAAATCGTTAACAAGTAGCAGGTCTTTAAGCATTAAATGTATAGTAGTCTTACAAGATTTCAAAAGTGAACCATTGGGCGTATCGATATTAGTCCATTAAGAACTCGTGCCTCATTTGTTGATTTATTTTGCGTTTTCTTAAAGGACTGGACAAAAAATCGAGCAACCTACGACGCAAGCGCTTACCACGACTCCTATATTGATCAGCTCCACCAGATACATAGATAACCAATGGGCTATTGATATATTTGATCTTAAATTGCTGATCTCTTAAACTTTGCTCGATACCCGTATGTGATTGATCTGCGACTCTGCTTGCTTGACTCCGATCCCCAAGCCAGTTGGGAAAAATATCTTTGCTGAATTTCAATATAAAAGTAGAGCCACAATATTTGTGAAAATGGGGTATTTCCATCATGGTTTGAGCTCCCTCAAACCATTCATAACCACGATTAATGCAATAGGCATCATAACCGGGTTCATTCACAACACAGTCAAAAAGAGAACGGCTGATTATATCATCTGCATCTACAAACATCACGTAATTGGGATGATCGTTTGAGGCTACTCGCATTCCCTGCAATAATTTCGATCCTTTATCGTTCATCCTAGCATCACGATCTCCTTGTTTAGGGATTGCATTTTCAGACTTAAGAAACTCAATACGATCATCTTCAATCATGTCATCAGGACGAGATTGGCAGATGACATGAATTCGGGTGACATAAGAATTGGCGAGTATTGAACCAAGCGTTCTGTTCAAACAAGATTGCACATATGCCCAGTCATTTGCTACCTCCGGCGCCATTACGGGCACGATAACTGCTATGTTTATTTCTTGCATGATCTAATTCTGTCTAAATCGCGTATACTGAATCTTTCTTATAATCTAGGGCGGCAATATCTTCAGCATAGACCTTAGCAATATTGAGTCGGGTCTCAGCGCTAGCTAACATTTCAGAATAACCCTCAGAGGATCCTTCGGCCTTATTTTCCACAGTCAACTCCTCCCCCATGAATCTCTCTCTCAAGGAAGAGTAATTACGACCCAGGTTTGACAATTTAATCATTTGATCCATGGCCAGCACTCCGCTCAAGTCTTGAATGAAATGCACCTGTGGTTTAAAATGAACACATCCACAGTTTTTCAAATCTTGGTGGACAAGCCAATCATTCACAAAGTGGTCAAACGTGGAATACTGGCTGATGTTTTCACTGAAATATTTCTCATCATGTGCATGTAGCCCCCCAGCTTTCAAAAACCTCCATGCTGAGACAATCCTCTCCCATGGATCTCTTGTAATAGCAAATTTCCACGCCTTACTATACTCTGAGCTACCTAACGCGAGTTGATACTGTCGTATGGTTTGGTGTCCAAAAACCACCTCTCCAAATAAACTTTTTTGCACTGCATTACCCGCACATTTAGGTATGTGAATAAAGATACATCCTAGATCGGATATGTCGTTCTTAAGCCCTTCAGAGACCCCAGTTGGACGGCCTGTTAATTTGACTGCCAGTTTCAAGCTCCATAAAGGAAATTTGTTGGCATTGTTAAACATAGCTTTAGAAAGAAATCAGATTAAAATTTACACCTAATTTTATAAGCTATCATGGCCAAATCTTCCCACAAAATGCGACACCAAGCCCCCCATTTACTATGATTCCTCTGATGGTGCACTAAGCGAGCTATGGTAAATGGCCGACTAAAACAATTAAGATCGAGCGTTGAAGGCTTACGACCACAAAAGTGCAGCGTCGTGTTACCAAGCACATGCTTCGGGAAACTCCATCCACACACCGAACAATCTTGGTCTATATTCTTGCGGCTAAAGCTTCTTGACCACTGCAGGTCGTCCCAACCAATCTTAATTTCGCCACGCTGACTTTTTGAAAAAATCAAATAATTAAGAATTCCTTGATCTTGGAACTGGAATAGCCCCGGAGCCTCCTCAGCCCACCGCTCCATCTCACTCCATTGCTCGTAGCTGATGACATTTCTACGGCAAGAAAATGCACCTGCAGAAAAATAAGGGTAGCCACGCCATTCAAAATCAGGATGTCGCTTTTTGATCCCTGCGAGATCAAAATAAAAGTGAGCCATCCAATCTGGCTCTTCTTTCGCATCTGCAGGAACCGAAATTTCAGGCCAGAAAATCTGAAAATCTAAATCAGTTCTTACTTGTTCGGCGATATTGCCCCAAACAATCGCATCAGAATCCAGCCACACATAATGCTCAAAAGGCCCCTCCCACATCGCCGCTAACTTGACGCGGTAACTCCCACCGATCATCTTGCGCATTTCCTCTGAAGGCAGTTCGTCGATACGCAGAACGATCAAGTCGTAGTCTTTCTCTAAATCAGAGACATCAACATCTCCATCAGCGATCAAACAGATCGGCACATCCGGACAATAATACCGCATACTGGCCAGCGTTGCCCCAACCATTTTTTTGTCACCAGCATGACATGCTGTAACAAAACCAAATGGATGTTGAACTTTCATAGAATTAATAACAATAACACTGGAGCGCAGCTTAAACCGACATACCAGCTTAGTACTTTGTATAGTCTAATCGATTAGACTATTTGATTTTTTGCGCGCAAGCACAACAATTTTTTTGGGTTTGCTAAATGCCCACTAGCCTATCTTCACACAGCTGTTAATTCTTCACCATGTGCCAGACTGCGGGCTCATTGCACTCGGAGAAATCCCAACAAGGAGGCGCAGCGCGCAGATACTTCCTCTTTTGCTCTGGCAATTGTTGAATATTTAAACTTAGTAAGTTAGCTATAGTAGCTACTCGCAGCTCACAAAAAGTATTTCTCCACGTGATATCGCTTTTCAGCTCATTGCAAATAGCCGATAAGGCATGACGGGAAAGCATAATGGCTGCTAATGGAGCAACGCCGTATAACCCCCCCTTTACCTTGGAAGGACAATCATCACTATATTTTGGATCGAAATGGTTCCATTCTGGTTCCTTCGCTGAATCGATTACATGTTGAGCTGCAAGATCAGCATCCCAGACTTCTTCATAAAATTTACTAATATCTACGTTACAAAAACAATCCCACTCTAAGAAAACATATCTTTTTGCTGATACTTTCTCTCTGGACGCATCATAAGCAAGATAAAGTGGCATATCGGCATTACGCCAGAAATACTCACGGGGAACACCACTCCTAAAGAGATGCCAAAGATAGCCTAAATGACGTAGTTTCAAAAAAGGAGCGATAGGCCCATAATCTTTCCACTTAGCCTTCAATAAATTACGTGTGTTGAGACTATCCTGCATCGTTTCACCACCATTACTGATAAGAATCACCGGTACACCAGGATTATGCTTCTTCAGGCTCTCCAGATTTCTTAGCGTTACATCGCAAAGCTTGTGATAACAAAATATCACAGCAAGAGCGTGGGTCTTATTTTTTTCCATTTTATAATCTTTAATTGATCAGCTCCTTTAGACCGCCACCTCACCCAACCACTGCAGAAAATCAGACTGAATACGCTCGGGATTGAAAGGGCCACTTGCCGCATCCACAGCTCCGGCTGCCAGCCTCATCTGCTCAGCTTTATTTTTAGAGAGCTCTTCCAGTGCCACTCTCAGGCACTCCGGATTCTCTTGATTAATGACGAGAGCTTGGCCACTTTCCTTAGCCCATACTGACGCAGAGGCGTAAGATGGGCCCCAGATAATTAAAGGTTTTCCCATTTGGGCAAACTCGACAAGTTTGGAGGGGAAATTAGTCTTCATTAGCAACTCATCTTTTACATTAAAGCTCTGGGTGATCAGGAATGCATCGGCTGAGTCCAACCAATCATTCAATTCATCCCGGCGCACAAAGGGTAATAATAAACCACGGTCAAACATGGGAGTTCTAATCATTTCTGGCCAGCTTGAGCTGTTACCCCGTATTTCAAGACGTATCTCAGAACTATCACTTAAATCTTCGAGAGCCGACATCAACATGGGACCATATTCAGTCAGATTACCAGCGTACAATACTCTGTAGGGCACATCGGCTTGATGGGCATGAATTTTTTCCAGCTGGTTAGCCATGGCGGGTATTGGTAATAAAACTTTAGAATTTGGATGTGCTCCTAAAGACTGCCTCATGCCATGGCTAACACAAAGAGGTAAGGCTGTTTGGCGATATAGCTCACGGAATGACCTTTCCAGTAAAGATCTGAACGGCGAATGTACGCGTGAAATACTTGGCCACCAATCATGAAAAAAGCTAACTAGGGGAAGGTTATGCCTTTTCGCGTATCGCATCGCTGCGTAACAAGCATCTCCGTGAGCCGTAGTCATTACCACTGTAGGCACCTGAGTATCGACTGGCACGGCGAGCTCAGCATCGATCCACCTACCCTGCCAAAGCGCCATGACATCTGCGACATAGCGGCGAAAAATAGTACGCGAGACACGGGCAAGAGACTTGCGCAGAAATTGACGAACCCCTGACTTGCGGGGCTCACACTCGAGCAGCAATAGATCGATATCAGGGGCATTGACCAGATGCCGATAAAGCAGCATTTCACCTGCGCTGCTTGCATTAGGTTTTACTGATGAAATTAAAATGACTTTTATCATCTATAAGTATTAATTTAAAACAGTTGAGGCATGTCGTAAGTTTCGATGAAATCCAAACCCAGCAAATAACATGAAAACTTGGGGTGTGAATTTATGAGCATACCCTTCTTAAACATTACCAGCTAAACTGGAATAAAGTGCCATGTGCTGGGAAATAACACGATCAACGGCATACTCATTGGCTGCAGCTTGAGCAATCAGTTGAGGCTCGTAAGCTGATTGTTGATCGAAAAATTGGCTCAATCCTTCTGCAAGTGAGCTTGTATCTCTCGTTTTTATCAATAGCCCATTGCTGGGTGATATCTGCTCTGAAATACCGCCGACATCAAAAGCGACCACAGGCGTGCCACACCTAAGAGACTCAACAATCGTATTTGGGAAGTTGTCCGCCATAGTTGGAAGCACAAATACGTCCACAGCAGTATATACCTCCCGCATTTTAGCTTTATCTTCTATGTAGCCAAGCTGAATGACTGAGGCATGATGATTGAGCTCTTCAAATATGCCACCTACCAAACACAACAGCGTATCTCCTTGATTCATCAATTCAAATGCATCTAACATCATTTGACCCCCTTTCCTGAAATCAGATGGTGAGGCAATGCATAGCATTACTTTTTTATTCCTCGGTATGGATAGATTCTCTCTACACTCCCACTTATCTTGAAGGTAACATTCAGTGCCCTCAACCACGTTATAGATACTACGATGCTGCAGCTTGTTAAAGAGTGCACTTTTTTGCGAGCAGTTCATCAACCAAGCTGAGGGAGTAACAATCGACAGTTCCCCCTTGAAAGAATTTAACGTTCCGATCTTTTCAGCCAGCATATCACTAGTGATCGAGGAATTCTTTACTCCTTCAAGCTGAGGGCATGATTGACAATCTTTCATATAGCCGTTGCAATCATAGGCGTAATGACACCCCCCAGTGAAGGGATTCATATCATGCAATGTCCATACTACCTTTTTAGACAGCCTTGAAAAAAAACGTCTGAAATCCAGCCCTCCCCCACACACCCAATGCAAATGTATGATATCTGCATCTCTTACCAGAGGGTGTTTCTCTAGGTGCCTATTCGATATTGTGAAATTGATCATTTGATGATCCGCCGCTTTACCCGCTGTATGACGCTTCCTAATTCTGCCGTAATAATCCGACTCCACCTTTAGACGTCTCAGCAAACGATCGATTAGCGATTTCACCATGACGAACAATGGAAAGCGTGATGCATCTCTCTCACTGTAGAGGTAATGCGCTGAGATCTTGTCGGTATACTTGTGAAACGTCAGCAACTTTGACTCCACGCCAGCATGAAGCAATGCTTCATGTAGCCTTACAGCTGCGATACCTGCACCACCTATGTCACTGTGGGTAACATGCAAAATTTTCATATGAAAAGTGCGCAGGTTACGCCGTAATAATTATCTTTTAGAAGCATCAATGATGTATTTTTAATGATTGTAGAGACTAACCATGCCACATGAATCTCAGGGTTTTAAGAAGACACCTGCTATCTTCTTGCAAATGCCACCAATGATTCGATCCGCTGTAAGCCGGATCATATGTTTGACGGATAACTGCGAAAAATCATTTTCTCTGTCGCCTTGATCACGCGCCTCCATCTTAGCAACCAAACGCATCAATTCTCGTCTTCCGTGCTCGCTCATGACATTGCTTGATTAATGGTTTTCAAAAGAAGTTCCGAGCAGCGCTCATAGCGAACCTTCAACACAGAACGCATCATGTGCGTCTGCATATCAGAGGTTTTTACAGTATCCCATTGCTCTGCGATCTCAGCAAAACCCTCTACCATACCCTCGAACGTGATGTAGGGAACTCCACCCTCTTCGATATCAAAAATATCAAAGATTCCGCCCCTGGCGTAGACGAGAGGAAGACACCCATGCGCCATGCCCTCGGCAATACTGAGTCCAAAATGCTCACAAGCTTGCGGCTGATCACCAGGAAGGTGAAAAGCACCCGTGGCATGCACATAACAAAATGCCTCAGTCAGAGCCTCTTCAATACGTGAGTAAGGTGCATTCGCCTCCATCTGGATAGAGCCCTCAGAACTTGCGACTAGATCCTCACATTCTGTGAAATACTGACCCTCTTTTTCATCGTCAACGCGATTACCAATCAGCAACAAGTCCCAGTCTTTCATGACCGGGAAGCGACGCCTCGCCTCTAAGAAAGCGTTGATCATCACCTGCTGATTTTTATGGTGTGTGATACGGCCTATGCTGACAAAAGTGCGCTTCTTCACAGGAGATCGTTCAAGAAACTCCTCGGCTTTCTTAATCGATGCGGCAGCTAGAGGAGGATGCAGCACATGGCTTTTTTCCGGCGGATAGTCCCAGTGTAAGTCGGTATATTTTTTTGTATAAGACGAGTTGTTAAGAATCATCGAATAGCTATTGATTGCCTCAACTTCCGCAGGAGAATTTTCCACCCAGAGGCGCTGCACTGGGAACATTTGCCGGTAGATCCCGAATGGAGCAGGGTTCCGATCGTAACTCATGTAGCTCTGATTAAAAAACAAATCAGGCTGCAACTTCTCAAAAAAGCTGTCCATCTCAGCCATATCGACGTATTTGATCTCAACATCGCCAAATTCGTCTCCGAACGCAGTTGCAATGCGCTCTTCAGATGGAATCGGCAATACGTTCGTAACAACCTGCGTTTCGAACCCATACGAATCGAGCATTTTGGCAAATGCCAAAGCCTCACGGTCGCCTCCGCCGAGTCCGGTGATGTCCCTATCGTATACAACTGCAGTTTTACCACTGTAAGGCTGGGTATTCATACAAAAATTGTTTTTCTGTAATAGCAGGTGTCACTATATCCTCTTGGGCGCGAGACCAAGCGCTACGAGCATATCTGCAGTTACTGTCTCATCTGAAACCCTCGCCCAGACATGGTACCGGCCTTCTAAACCGTCTTTCAATTCACCAAGATGATGATTCGATTCTCTTTTGCCAAGTTCTTGATAAACTCCGGCTTCTGTTATCACAACCGAAGACGCCCTTAGGATACTCATAGCCTGACCAAGAAAAATTCTGCCACGCAGATCGATCACACCGTCTATATCCAGCTGGCTGAATTTAGGCCCAAAAACAATGAGTTCGCCTTTAAAAAGACGAACCAATTCGTTCAAAAATTCATCGGAAGGGCTGCGCTCCGTCATGAGAAAAACCCGTTCTTTACAGATGCTGTCATGATTCGTGCCGGAGTTTTGCTCATTGTTTAATGTCGCTCGCTTGATCTTACGCCCAAATCTGCCGGTAATGGTTGAATCGTCTTCTAGCTCTTGAACAAAATCAGAAGGAGTCATGACTCGATTCAAGGAACTTGATACCAAGCTTGTCAGAAACCCTGACTTTTGGCGCATCAAGCCGGGAAAGACCCCGTTGAATAAACGTGGCCGGTTTGTGCGCAATACAAACTTCGCATTCATAAAACGAGAATGGCAAAAAGCCTTTCCGATATTTAGTGAGGATTCTTCTGTGCCATCATCTTCAATAACGAGGTCGGCACGCATTTGAAATAGATTTTCTCTTGCTATCTTGCGGCCTTTTTTGAGCGCTCGCCTGGCAGGACGCAAGACTGAGCTTTTTAGAGATTTTCCTGGCTTAGAATCGAGTAATGCTTCCACATCACGAGCAAACTCAGTGTTGGCCTCCCTGCACTCGCTCAGCGCATTTGGATAGTTTCTGGCCTGCTTGAGGGAATCATGAATATTCTCTTGGGAAGAGATAACCGGGGCGTGTTTAAATCGCTTGAATTTTGAGGAAAAAGTATTGGTGACCACCACCTTGCAGCCCAAGAGTGTAGCCCAATAGGCACCGTGATAAGAGCTGGTAATGACTGATTCAGCACTTCCCAGGAAACGTATGACTTTGGAAAAATCACTCTCACGGTTGTCCATTCTCGCGAAATCAGCTCCACCTGGAAGATCGATTGGGTAGTCTTGATGTTCATAGACAACAACTTCTGACCGGCGATCAACCTGCTTATCGAAGTTGCCGTGCATGCACGACACACAAGGCACCCACCGGAAAGGAAGCCCATAGTCACGGACGCCAACTAAATCCATTCCACTCAGCAACCTGCAATCATCCTGCAGATCATCTCCTCCATGTGTATTGGATCCCCCTCCCCAGAAAATACTGCGTCTCGCACCGGTCAGCATCGTTTCCAAGGTACCACGAAACCCCTGATACAAGAGTCCACCACCACCTACTAAAAGATCATAATCCTTCTCAAGCCAATGCCTGGATTTGCCAGTTGGGGTACCAATCGTATGAAAATCTACCGGAGGTGAAAAAGAAAAATAGTCAACGGGGGAACACATCCGGTCCCCGATATTCCAGAAGTTGATCTCGTAGGTATTTACCAATAAATTTTTCACTTAGGTGAGATAATTAACGGATATTTAGCTTCGTGTGCATGATCACCTTCGGGAATTATTTTTCTGGGAAAGTGTAACCAACTGATTCGATATGTTTCCTCCAAAAATCAGGTTCATAACTTATCCACTTATGGCAACCGAATGGAAGTTGATGTTTGTTTTCCGCATAGAGCCGGCTTGGTAGTAATTCAAACGAGAATTTTACAGACGATTGGTAGTCGGCTACTTTGAACCATTTTAATCTGTCAGGAACTAGACATGTCCAAAATTGGTCTTCAGCGCCAATAAAGTGATTATGTTTATGATGAAATGCGTTCCAGAAAAAAGCTTGTTGAACAAGTAGTTTAAAGGCACCCAGAGTGTAGCACCCGCGGCTTTGCCATACATTAAACACCTCCCGGAGTGGGCGCATCAACCTCCAAGATTTTAGCACACGCCGACAAGAACTAATTTTTCGTAGGGAAAACCCGGAATTACCACCAAGTATTACACTTGCATTGGGGGTAGGTGTATAGTCACCCTCAAACCAAGGAGCTCCGATAAAATCCCAATCTTTACTACACCAGTACAACAAGTCATCACTGAATACGAATGAGTCTAACTCATACGTCAACATATATTCATAACCACGATAATAATCATAGAGATAAAGGTCCGTTTTAAATCGATTATAAGCCGGCAAAGAAGACAAACAGACTGGATCAATTTCATCTATAACTAGCTGCGGCGCGATTTTAGTATATTCGCCAGTGTCCATTCCACGTGGACACATCAAGCGTAATGGATGTTTCCCAAGTATACGAGCACATTGCTGTAATGATATTTTTTCCGAGTCTAGAAGAGTTTCGTTATGTGAAAAAATGACGACGACAACAGGCAACTTCATGGACATATTTTTGAGCTTTTCTTTTCGTTTGCCGATATAAAAAAATTTAGTTAGCTAAGCATTCAAAAGTAGTTGTTTTCATTAATCGACAGACCAATAAATAAAAGCTACTGAATAAACAAATAGTGAAAATTTTGTTTCACTATAATATTCTCAGAGCTTAATTCTAAATTTTATTTTTTAAGCTATTAGACATGTAGCAATTAGTCAAAGCAGCACAACTGCCTCACACCTTTAAACAAAAAACCAATTTTGTTTTTAGATCTTATTAACGCTTTGAATAAATACTGCCGCCCGGTCTATACCCAGTTGCTGCGCCTCTATGAATTCACGCTTTATTGGCGCCATTCTGTAACGCTTCCACCACCCCCCCACTATAGCAATAAATTCGCTAATTTTACATTTAAACAATACACTTGGAATATTCATCAAACTACACGGACGGGAGCGCTTGGGAACAACTCCCTGATTAACCCAATGTAACACTGCCTTGGAATAGGTATGTCCCGCCGCAATCCTTAAGAGATAATCTTTTGTAACGCGCTTTGAATCAATTAAATGTAGAATTCTAAGAGATGGATAAACGCCCCTACCATATCCCTGGTCACACGCCACCCATGAAAATTCATCATCTCCACACGAGTTAAGCTCACTACCTTTCCGGTCTAAATTTTTTGACAATTCGGAACAGCTGACTTTTTCACTATATCTCCGTGCGATATCGGCTCTGACGACTAACCCCGCGCCCCATGGGAAATGAATATCATCTCGCACATTTGACCAATGTACTTCATCTTCGTTCCTCAACGCAAGCATGTATGTGTATGGCAGCAAATCAGCTGATGGTTGTTGCTCAAATTCAGGTTCAATTACACCTGCACCAAAGCAACCTAACATTGGCATTTGTGTTGCTATCTCGAGCGAACGTTCAAGATAATCACGCGCCAATACATTATCATCATCCACAAAAAGTATTAATTCCCCGATGGCTTCCTTAATTCCACGCATGCGTGCTGGGGTCAGGCCTAGTTCAGTCTCAAGAATATGTCTACCGTGTTGATGCCAAGAAAGATCCCACCGGCTCGCCAAAACTTCATCAGATGCATTATCTATGAGCAGCACCTCCCATTGATCCTTAGGCAACGTTTGTTGCTTTAATGCCTCAAGAGTTCGAAGCAAATAATCCTCTCGTGGATTGTGTGTGCAAATGACAACAGATATTTTCATATTCGTATGCGAGATTTAACTTTGTTCAGCTGCGCTTTATCAGGCATCGTATTTTGCGTAATCCATTTCGCAGGAGCCACCACAGACCCAGTATTTGTTGTTCGATAAAATCTTCCAAAGCTGCCATGCGCGTTTTTGGTTCACGAATTGCTCTATTCAAAAAAAATTTGGCACTTTTCTTGCGGCCATGCGCTCGGGCGAAGCGTGCCAATGCAAGGTTGTCTGCAGGAAACGCATATGTCTCACCAGCAGGAAATAAACCTTCTACAAAAGATTCCACACCCATGCGTTCGATAGAACCTTGAATCGCCATACGCTTCATCTTCATCCATGTACTCGACTTAGTATGATTCACACTACCTCCATGCTGTCGCCACTTGAGAAGCGTTTCGGGAAGATTACAAACCCCTCCTTGCTCAGCCAATCGGATAAATAAATCTAAATCCTGCGTGGTAGTAAATCGCTCATCATAGCCGCCAATAGCGTTTACAGTATCTCGGCGGAACATTACCACAGGGTGAGTGAGCGCTCCGCCGTCACCTATTAGTAACCTGCGACGAATTTCTGCTTCTTCACTCGGTTGGCTCCTCAGCCCCAGAGCTAAACCATCTTCTGAAATAAGTTCAACTCCCGCCCCCAAAAGTACAAGCTCAGGATCTTTATTAAATGCATCCAATTGCTTTTGAAGACGCTCTGGCAATGCAATGTCATCCGCGTCCATTCGCGCTATATACTCTCCTTTAGCGAGCGCGAGGCCACGATTTAGCGATTTTGTTAGACCTACATTATCTTGCTGGATTGCAACGATTCGAGAGTCCCGCACCGTCAAGCGGCGTAAAGTGTCTCTACTTCCATCCGTTGATCCGTCATCAATGATAATAAATTCAAAATCTTTAAATGTTTGATTTAAAATGCTCTTTACTGCCTCCTCGAGATATCTTTCACAGTTGTGAACGGCCATTACTACCGATATTTGTGGCTTTTCCTCAGTTAAGGTCATTGGTCTAATAAAAAAATGAGCTTCTTCAGCACATCAACCGACGTTTGATACCACCTGCGGTGATTCTTATCTTGTTTCTAGATCGAGTCGCTATGTTCAATAGGCTCTTTATTCTTTTATTTATTTGGGACTTTCGTTTTAGCTTAAGAATTTTTTTTTCGATCTTAGCCTCTTCCACACATTGGGTGTCCGACACATCGAGTTGCCAGCCGAGCGGACTCGTGTGCCAGCCCATGCTCAGGTGCTTACTAAAACGAAAAGGAATACTGGCAAGCTTAGGATGCTCAGGTATGATCTCGTGGCATAGCGCTAAGGTATGGATTCGGAACCAAGTCGGAAAGGTGCATGAGACGTTGGGCTCTGCATCTGTACCAGGAATCCCCATGTGAGACTGGGGCATATTTCTGTTATAAGGAAAACCACCGTCTGCATTTTGGGTGTCCAAGATATGATCTACACATCGCCTTAGCGCGCATCTAATATCCGCCCTCCGATAATCGTAACGCTTATAGCAATTCACGAGAATATCTACTGAGTCTACATCCTCGCAAGCCCCAGCGTTACCGTTAGGGTTAAATCCTCCATCTAGATGATTTAAGCCCATAACTGTATCGACCAGCCCTTCGGGATTAGGTATGGGTCGATTTTCATGCCAGTAAACAAGCAGTTGGTGATATCCACCATAGACCGCCTCCGCGTGCGAACAGTAACCATTGGTTCCCCATAAGCCAGTTTTGAGATCAACTTCATCATCTAGCCAATCAAACCATCGATCTAGCGCACCTTCTGCGCCTGGATATTTCTCGACATCACGGAGATAAGCCATAAGCTGGCCTGTGAAGAGAATATTGTTACCCTCAAACCATGCCCTCTTCCAGTCAATTTCCTTCATCCATTGGGACATAAAATCCTGGTCTACATAACGATGAGCAGCAAGTATTGGTTTAGGTAATATAATTGAATGATCCTGACAAAAGGGTAGTGCTGCACATGTGAGGTGCATTATTAAGTGTTCGCGATCGTGCATGACTCCAGGATCTGCAATAAACCCTTTAAGTTCGGGTCCAATCATAAGTCCTGAGTCATTGTCTTGAGCTGAAATTAAAAAGTTTTTGAGTTCATCTTTTACTTGAACATCAATTCCCAAATACTTGAGCGCTAAATTAGCATAGCAAGTACCATATAGCGTGACGGGACCCTCTAACTGCGATCGAGCTATACCAGAATCAGAGACTTGTAGTGCCTTCAGAAATTTGGCAGCGGAAATAACCCATGAAGGATTCATATTATTTATCTTTTCGACACTTAAGGTAGAGGACGGTCATAATATCAACATCACGGCTAACACACTCTTCAATTGAGAAAAACTCTTTCAATAAGGATTGAATTTCGTCAGGCTGATACTCATGAATATGATATGGGTTTCCGCTGTGAGGCTTGGTTCGACAATATGGGGAAGACAACAATAGCAATCCACCTGGGCGCAATACCCTAAAAGCTTCAGCAAGAAATGCACGACCCACATCACGGGGAACATGTTCAATACCCTCCAAGCAACATACCACATCTACGCTTGCTTCATGACGGCTAAGTTTACACATGTCTCCGACCTCAAAATCAGCCTTGCTGCCATAGCGTTTCTGAGCCTCCGCTATTGCATCCGCACAGAGATCGAAGCCAGTAAGCGATTGAGCTTGTGAAATCAAAGATGTGCCCCAACCCATGCCACAGGGAATATCAATAACGTCTACCCCCTTACAATACTTGTTAACCCAATTGTAGCGCCAATAGAATGCAGCCTTGTAAGGGCTCCTGTATTTAGTCCACCAAGGAAAAAATCCTTTACGTAGCCTGAAGACCCAATGGTCTTGGAACCCGTTTTCATCTGGATGTGCACGTTCAGCCATAGCTTATTATATTTTTTTATTACGAGGCTTAGAAACCTCATTCAATCTTCAAACGGAGCGAGCCATACCGCTTAGGTTTAGCCTCGACATCAAATCTTAGATCTCGATTCCAATCAAAAAGTGTAATGGCAGCTTTATCGAGAAGACAGATGCCAAATTTCCGTTGATCTCTGCTAATGTTAGTTAAATTGATTCTCAAATAGTTGAATCAATGGGTTTGATTTCAGACAAACTCTCCTTGATCAGGTAGCATACCTCACCATTCTTTACCCTAATCCGGTCAGCCAACTTATTCATAGAGAGAAAGTCGTGTAAAGCCTTCGAGCAACCATCCCATGCAAAATAGTCATCAAAAATGATCATTCCGCCAACATTAACCTTTTCGTAAAGTACATTTAAACACTCAGCGGTAGATGAATACCAATCAGCATCCAAGCGTAACAGGGCGATACCGCGCGGGAACGAGACCGTTTGCAGCGTGTCATTAAACCAACCTTTAACAATGTTGGCATTCTCGGCCCCAGCTTGACACATAGCTTCTGCGGCAAAGCGTTCCTCAGTTTTACACGCCGCAATGTCATTAGTTTTCATCCACGTCGCTGCCGACTCGCCATCGATCTCTGTCACATCCGGCAGCCCTTCGAAACTATCAAATAAATGATAGTGACGATCAGGCCCCATAATTTCCGCAATTCCTGCCATCATACCACCTTTCCAAACACCACACTCCACGATATCACCTATTGTAGACACAGATGATGCTAGCTCGCAGTTCCATAAATAATGAGGTTTTATGATGCGGGTGTGACTTGAATAGCTTTCATATAATCTCTCGTATTTATGTCTAACCTCCGCGGGTGGTTTTAGCCTATTCTTTATTTTCCGATACAGGGTCGATGCTTTCATAGTTATTAGTTATTGTTTGATTTTAATGTTAGATTCGTGAACTCGCAGTTTTTATTTGATTTCCCATTTTGTTTCTAAAAAAATCAATCCCGTCTGATGGGTATTAGGTCTCACACCTAATCTGAAATCTCTTTAAAAGTCAAAAAGTTCATTGGTTTTTCCGGACAATAAACAAAAATTAAAGTCAAGAGGCCCCATATTAAAAGGGAGGGACTTAATTTTCATTACAAATTCTCCATTGGATGGAAGCACGCCAAATGAAGTTCCATTACTGCGGCTAGTTGATTGAAATACCAAATTCCCTTTGCAGCGAACAGTCACATCCAACACAGGGTCTACAATATTTTCCGCATGGCACTGAAAATAAACAATGAGTGTAAGTGGACTCCCAGAGTCAACTTCAACTGTTGGCTGCCCATTACCATCAAGAAACTCTGCTCCAGTTAGTTTCACCTTTCCCGTGCCGTCTGTTACCACCCAGTTAGGCCCCGTTAGGTCTTTATCATTAGTTTGATTCATATCTACCATGAAGCGCCTAATTCCTTCTTCAGCATCACCTATAAATTCAACTTTTCCACGCTTCATAAATACCACATTATCGCAATAGCGAGAAATTTGATGCATGTTATGTGAAACAAGAATAAAAGGGACGCCTTCACGGCGCATTTCTGCAAGCTTATTGAAACACTTTGCTTGGAAGGCTGCATCGCCAACGGCGAGAACCTCGTCCAATAGAAGAATATCAGGCTTCATACAACTCGCTACAGCGAATCCGAGCCGAACCTGCATGCCAGAGCTATAGTTCTGCACAGGGCTATCGAGGAACTCGCCGATATCAGCAAAGGCGATAATCTCATCTAATTTATCATTAATTTCCGACCTATTAAGACCGAGAACAGAACCGTTGACGTAAATATTCTCGCGGCCGGTAAGAATCGGATTGAATCCAGCACCTAAGGCGATGAGTGCTCCTACACGGCCTCGCATTTCAATACTGCCAGAATCTGGCTTAATCAGACCATTGAGCATTTTAAGTAAGGTCGTCTTTCCCGCGCCATTGTGACCAATAAGGCCGATGCAATCACCTCGCCGCAACTCAAACGAAATGTTTTTATTAGCCCAGAACTCTCCGGGCCGGAGAGCTTCTCTTTGAGAACTGGATTTACGCTTGGGCCAAAGAAGATCTGTAATCGAATCCTTCAATCCGTAAAGAAGAGACTTTTTAAGATCACGACAGAAAATTTTCGAAACTCCATTAACTTTAACCAGAACATCTCCTTTATCTGCCTTATCAGACAATTGATTTTTCTTTAATGGAACGGGCATATCGAAGTAGGTATATATGTTGTGGTCATTTAAAGTTTAACTTGATCTAACCAATCCGAATTACTCCTGTGCCATTGGGCAGTCTGAGAGAGACCCTCATATGGGCTAACCATTGGCGTCCAACCCAGCAAAGAGCAGGCTTTGGTGATATCTGCGGCGGTATCTTGCATATCGGCTGAGATAGCAGGTTTGTATTCAATGATCGCCTGCTCACCTAGTTCATTTTCTAATTGCTCAATCATCGTATTGATCGAGATCGGTGTGTTGCCACCACCTAAATTGATAATTTCATATCCAAGGGGTTTAAGAGCCTCAAGTGTACCGCGTGCAATATCATCGATGTAGGTGAAATCCCGTGTTTGGTTACCATCTCCGTATAAAATAATGGGCTCTTTACGCCGAATCCATTCGCAAAAACGAAAAGGCGCCATGTCAGGCCTGCCAGCAGACCCATAAACAGTAAAATAGCGCAATACAGAAACATCAATACCATACAGGTGGTGCCAAACGTGAGCCAGTGACTCCGCGGCTAACTTGGTAGCCGCATAGGGTGAAATAGGCCGAGTTACTGGAGCGTCCTCGACAAATGGCATGGGAAGCCCTGCATAAAGAGAGGAAGTCGACGCTATAACAAACTTGGGTACACCGTGCTTTTGCCCC
>Ga0206128_1002370_pt1 | contig 17140 bp, 17 predicted proteins | sample Helgoland_Spring_7_FD_148601 | JGI IMG/M metagenome (GOLD analysis project Ga0206128, IMG submission 148601) | Pelagic subsurface seawater microbial communities from Kabeltonne, Helgoland, North Sea - Helgoland_Spring_Bloom_20160426_1 | ecosystem: Environmental > Aquatic > Marine > Epipelagic ... | reverse complement strand
GGGGTCGAGTGGAAGCACTGCGCTCGTTTACCATCAATGCCGCCTGGGCGGGTCATCAAGAAACTATGCTCGGCGGACTCAGCGAGGGTAAATGGGCTGATTTTATTATCATTGATCGCGATATTATGAAAGTACCGGCGGACCAGCTGTGGCAAGTAGAAGTGGAACAAACCTGGGTGGCAGGAAAACTAGCCTATTCCCGTGACTGAAAGAAATTCATTAATTTAGGTCGGAAATGGTGACATTGTCAATCAAACGAGCCGACTGAGTAAAGATTGCGCCAAGCACAGTGATTTCAGCGTCGTCTTCCGCAGCCAAATCTAAGGTTTTGCTATTACTGCAGGTAATATAATCTACTGTGAATCCAGCCTCTTCGATTCTCCGAGTAGCTTCCGCTTCAAGACCCGTAAAATCGCGATTACCGGATCTAATTTGTTCGGAGATCCAGTCCAGTGTATGCTTTAATACAACAACGTTTGCACGTTCGTCATCGTTGATATAGCGATTTCTAGAGCTCATCGCCAAACCATCAGGTTCCCGATGAATAGGCGCAGAAATAATCTCAACCGGCATACATAAGTCTTCAACCATACGTCGAATCACAGCCAGCTGCTGGTAATCCTTGATACCAAATATCGCTTGATCTGGCTGCACGATGTTAAACAGCTTGCTCACCACAGTAGTTACGCCTTCAAAATGCCCAGGGCGACTAGCACCACAGAGAACATCTGTCATCGTGGGACAGATTACCCGGCTCTGGGTATCCAAGCCGTTGGGATACATTTCTAGATCTTCAGGGTGAAACAAATAGTCACACCCAGCATTGCGCAACTTGAGACAATCAGACTCATAAGTGCGGGGGTATTTATCCCAATCCTCGTTAAGTCCAAACTGCAGTGCATTGACAAAGATTGAGCAGATGACGACATCATTCATCTCTTTAGCCTGTTGCAACAGTGCTAAGTGGCCATCATGCAAATTGCCCATGGTGGGGACAAAACCGATACGCAGCCCATTACGACGCGACTTATCTAAATCCTCTCGCAACCCCCTGACAGTATGAAAAATTTTCATATCAAATATCCAGGCTAACTCAGTCAGTGTTCCGCAAAGTGATCACTGGCCAAATTTTCAAAGCGAGTGTACTTACCCATAAACATCAATCGACAGGTTCCGATAGGACCGTTGCGCTGCTTGCCAATGATGATTTCTGCAGTACCTTTATCGGGACTATCTTCGTTATATACCTCATCTCGATAAATAAAGGCTATCACATCAGCATCTTGCTCAATGGCACCCGATTCACGTAAATCCGCATTCACCGGACGCTTGTTAGGGCGTTGCTCCACATTCCTACTCAACTGCGACAGCGCAATCATTGGACACTCATATTCTCGTGCCAAACCTTTTAATTCTCGAGATATCTGCGATATCTCTTGCACCCGACCTTCCGCAGCATTGCTACCATTCATCAATTGCAAATAATCCACCATGATCATACCGGGCTGAGCCTGAGCATAGAGGGCTTCAGTATCCACTGGCACCTCTGTTCCCCGCTCTGCAATCCATTGCTGCCGAAGCTGTTCTACTCGTTCGCGGGTAAATTGTTTAATCCTGTTGCGCATTTCTAACGGCGTGATCCCCGCGGAGTCATCAATAAATAGCGGTTTATCTTTCAATCTTTGAGCTGCACTGGTCAATCGCGGCCAATCATCTTCCACCAAATTGCCAGTACGCATGCGTGTTTGGTCGATTTTACCAATAGATGACAACATACGAGTGATTAGTTGATTCGCCGGCATTTCCAGAGAGAATACCAATACGGGTCGATCTTGGCTGAGGGTAGCGTGCTCTACCATATTCATGGCAAATGCAGTCTTACCCATGGATGGCCGACCAGCTATAATGACCAAGTCCGACTTTTGCCAACCCGAGGTCATCTTGTCTAAATCGGTAAAACCTGTACTGAGACCTGTAATATCAGCATCATTTTTGAATAACTCATCGAGGCGATCAACAGCCTCTTTAATAAGAAGATTTACCTCTTTAAACCCCCCCTTTTTAGGGCGATTTTCTATAATTTCTTGGAGACGTCCCTCTGCCTCGGCCAATAGTTTGGAACTATCCCATCCCAGTGGGTTATAGCCTTTTCGAACAATATCACTGGCGGCACCAATTAACTGACGGACAATAGAGCGCTCGAGAACAATTTGCGTATAGGCCTTTACGTTTGCAGAGCTGGGCGTGCTACTGGCTAAGTCAACCAAATACTCAGCACCACCGACGGAAGCTAGCTCATTGGAATTTTGCAGAGATTCAGCTAGGGTAATCGGATCAAAGGGCTGATTGTCGGCGGCCAGTCGCGCCATGGCATTGAATATTAGTTGATGATCCCTGCTGTAAAAGTCACTATCAGAGAGCACTTCAGCAATAGAATCAAAAGCATCATTTCGCAACATTAGACCGCCAATCACCGCTTGCTCCGCTTCAATCGAATGCGGTAGCGGTTGACTTATTGACGGCTCTGCAAATAGTGCTTCACTCATGCCGATAAACTATTCCAAATTGGTTTGCTCGTGGTAAAACCACGGATTAAAGACCAGATAATAACGCATTGAAACAATAACGGCACTGAATCTTTATGGATACAGTGCCGTCATCGATAGTTACTAAACGATTAGAATACTTTTATTCTGCTTCCAATGTAACGCTGACAGACCCTGTCACATCTGAGTGCAACTGAATGTCAATTACAAAGTCTCCGATCTGGCGAAGCGCACCGTCGGGCAAGCTAATTTCGTTTTTACTCACCTCTACTCCCGCATTGCCAATAGCGTCCTCTAACTCACGGGCTCCCACAGAGCCGAACAACTTACCCTCATCACCAGCGATGACAGAAATCACAATTGGATCAAGTGCAGCTAACTGATCCGCACGCGCTTGTGCGGCGGTTAATGTATCTGCAGCTTTAGCTTCCAATTCAGCTCGACGAGACTCAAATTCAGCAATATTACTTTCGGTAGCAAACACCGCTTTTCCTTGCGGAATAAGGTAGTTGCGCCCAAACCCAGCTTTGACCTTAGCCTTATCACCAATATTGCCCAACTTACCTACTTTTTCTAGTAAAATAACTTCCATCGTATAATCCTCAAAATGTAACCTACACTAAGCAGTCGTGTTCCTAGACAACCTAGCTCGTAAATTCAGAACGCTGTCAGCAGCCCCAACGGCGGCTAACAGTCCAGCCGTAAGCGAACCCAATATCAAACCTATGTACACTAATACTAGCCAATGACTTCCAAAACCCTTCAGTTTAACTGCGTAGTGTAATGTAGATAAACCACTCACTAGCAGCGGTACTATCGCCAATTGCAACCAGAGTTGGTATTCGGCCAATGCCGAAAGCCCGACACACACTATGATCACAGAGGGGGTCGTCGACTTTTTATCCAACCTGATGTTGTGGAATTCTTCTTGAAAACCACCTGGATTGAACAGAAGCGCCTGCCACCAGCGCGCCAAAACCAGACCTACCAACCCACTTAGCACGACAATCCACGCCATTGCCGCTACAATATTGCTCGGACTAGGACTAACCAAATCCTCATCCAACTGCTGCGACGCCGTTTGGAAAATGTTTTCCAACTCCAACAGCATCAGTGCAAAGTCGGCGTGAAAACTAAATCTGGCCAGGCCTGCCAACACCGCACCCAAAGCGATCAGAACCATCAGCGAGAGAGCCCATGACCTCGTCACCCTTAGCACGGTTGCCACTGCAATAACATGCACCAACGACACCACCGAGATAACCGCCAAAAACGGTTGGGTTTGGCCTAAATAGTAGCTAATCAGGATCGGCATCGCCGACCATAATGCCACTATACTCGCCTCAACCCCCCCTTTTCGCAAACATACCAAGCCCACTGTTGCAGGACTCAAAAACGGCACTATGCTACCTACAAGAGCGACTGCGCTGGCCTGTACTCGCCCACGCATAATGAACTCAGCAAGCACACGCACAATGGGTTTCCCTGGCGCTACTTATGGCTATCTGTATATGGCAACAAAGCAATATAACGTGCACGCTTAATCGCTTCAGACAGCTCTCGCTGATATCTCGCTTTGGTCCCAGTAATTCGGCTTGGCACAATCTTTCCGCTCTCGGAAACGTAACCTTTGAGTGTATCCAAGTCCTTGTAATCTATTTCCGTAGCACCTTCTGCAGTGAAACGGCAAAATTTTCTTCTACGCACAAACTTAGCCATAATTACTCTCCACCTTCCGCATCAGTTTTTTCTTCAACTACTTTTCCATCAGCCTGTTCTACTTCCTCAGTGGCTTCTGCCTGCTGTGCTGCTGCTTCGGCCTCGGCCTTTGCACGTGCCGCATTGCGACGCTCTCGGGCTTCTTTATCAGCTTTCTCAGCATTTTCTTGCTTCATTATGGGTGATTCAGCTGTAACCGCTTCATTCCGACGAATCACCATGCTGCGGATAATCGCATCATTATAACGGAAAGTTGAGTTGAGCTCGTCAAGCACCTCTTGACCACATTCGACGTTCATCAGAATATAGTGTGCTTTGTGAATTTTATTGATTGGATAGGCAAGCTGACGGCGACCCCAATCTTCAGATCGATGAACCTTGCCGTTGCCGGCGGTAACAGACGCGGCATAGCGCTCTACCATACCCGGTACTTGCTCGCTTTGGTCAGGGTGGACCAAAAACACAATTTCATAGTGTCGCATTGTATCTCCTCATGGATAATTGAGTCTCCCACAGCGACAGGCGTCGAGGGGTGAGACAAGGAGTGCCCAAAACTGCTACTGGGCGCTTTTCAGGCGCGGTATTGTAGTGCCGTTTAAGCTCGGTTGCAACCGACTTTTTACTTCATGCCACTACCCGTTTTTGATCTATCCGAGGATATGGATTTTTTCCCAATCAACTGCCAAACTGAGCTCACATCGGTGATCGGACTCTTTAACAAAAAGGTGATTGCAATTTCCTCTAAGGCAACTAACAAGTAAAAAATAATCACTGCCCGAAATAGCATATCAGCATCAGCGAGAATCAAAAGATAGTAAGCAGGCGCAATAAGCACCGCCGCTATTTTTGCTCCAACAGTATGGTAGCTGGGGTACTCCCCAAATTTAATGAGGGCCAATAGAAGAGGAATCACGAACGAAAGAGTAGCTGATATTAAAAATCCTAACTGGTAATCAAAAGTCATCGGCCAAATTTCATAGAGCCCAAAGATCATTGCCGCATAGGTTAAGGCATCTCCCCAGCTATCGAGTTTGGCCCCAAGATCACTGGTCTGCCGCATGAGACGGGCCAAATAACCATCCAAGAAATCACTGATCAATGATCCAGCTAAAACAAACAGAAACCATTGCGAATGTCCCTGTAACGCCAGTGCAACAAGCACCGGCACAAGAACCAATCGCAGTATAGAGAGCATATTGGCAATAGATAAAATTCTTGACCTCATGATTTACGCACAGTCAGTAATTCAGTTTTTCAATTATCGAGGGGGTCTCATTAACAACCGGTTCCGTTACCCTCGTTGTTGCCGAGAGAAATGGGCATCTTTTAATTGCCGATAACGACAATTCTTAGATTTACCCATTAATTGTTTCAGAACTTTACATTCGCTGCCTAACAATTTCAAACAAACATACGCCGGTTGCGACGGATACATTGAGACTCTCCACCTCGCCTAGCATGGGTAACCTTGCCATGTAATCACATTGTTTAGCGACTAAATTTCGCACGCCAGCCCCCTCGGCACCCATTACTAAAGCGATAGGGCCGGATAGATCTATATCATAGATTAGTTGTTTAGATTGGCCAGTAGTGCCAATCACCCAAATGCCAGAATTCTGAAGTTTTTCTAGTGTTCTAGTAAGGTTGGTAACGGTAATCAAAGGCACGCTTTCGGCGGCACCGGAGGCAACTTTATGAACAATCGGAGTTAACCCCGCGGAGCTGTCTTTTGGGACAACGACGGCATTTACGCCTGCGGCATCAGCAGAGCGCAAACAAGCCCCGAGATTGTGCGGATCTGTAACACCGTCGAGAAATAAAAAAAACGATTCTTTGCCCTTGTCTTCTGCCAACTGAAGAAGAAAGTTTTCATCATAGGTTTTCCCGGGTTTACAGCGAGCGATCACTCCCTGATGACGGCCATTAACTCTCGCCTCTAGCTTATGTGCCACCAACGGTTGAACACTAATACCGTGGAGGTCAGCGAGGTGACGAATTTTTTGCAGGCGCTCATCGCGACGGTTACCCTGAACAAAGATTTCAGTCACCCTCTCCGGCGCTGATTTAAGCATACTCTGAATTGTGTGAATGCCATAAATCCAATCCATTAACCTGTCCTTTGCCAGTTGTCCTGAAACATTTATTGCGCATTGTACTGGCTTTCGGCAAACTTCGGGTATAAAAGTGGCTAAAATATAAATAGGGTTCTGAACTAATCATGAATGACACAGAACAATCTTACCTTTCTCCGAAGCAACTGCCAAAATCAGGACTGACAAGACGCCTGGCCGCTCTGATCTATGATCTGTTCTTACTCACAGCAATCGTCATGGCCTACGCTCTCGTTGTAATCACGCCTTTGAGAGTGATGTTTTATGGCATGCCAACCACTGAAGGAAATTTTATCGCCTTCCCTGTACTGCTCCAGATTGTTTTAATGATAGGGTTAGTCCTAGTACTTGCTGGTTATTATTTGCTGTGCTGGCGCAAGCAGGGACAATCCATGGGAATGAAGGCTTGGCGTTTAAAACTACAACAGTCCAATGGCGAATTGGCCTCACTGCGACAATGTTGGATTCGCGCCGCGCTGGCGCCTCTATCATTGGCCTTTTTTGGCGTCGGCTATTTATGGTGCCTAATATCCACCAATAGAGAATGCCTCCATGATCGTCTTTCAAGTACAGAAGTGGTGGTGATACCAAAAAAAGAAAAACTATAGAGAGCATTGGAGATTATGAAATCAAATCAATTTGTACTCGCTATTGACCAGGGAACTACCTCATCAAGAAGTATTTTATTTGATGACGATTTTTCCATCGTCGGAAAATCCCAACATGAATTCGAACAACTTTTCCCCGATTCAGGCTGGGTGGAGCACAATCCTGAGGCCATATGGAAAACCACGGTCACAACCTGCAGGGACATGATTAAAAAAGCTCAATCACTGTCTGGCACAATCGCTACTATCGGCATTACTAATCAACGGGAAACTACCATTGTCTGGGACAAGATCAGCGGAAAACCTATCTACAACGCAATTGTCTGGCAAGATAGACGCACATCAGCAATCTGCCAAAACATGTCCAAAGCTGGCATGGAGGCCTCGATTACTGAAAAAACTGGGTTATTACTAGATCCCTATTTTTCTGCGACTAAAATCGCTTGGATTTTAGATAATGTCAGTGGAGCTAGAGATCGAGCTGAACGTGGAGAATTAGCTTTCGGCACAGTAGATAGCTGGTTGATTTGGAAGCTTACCCAGGGCAAAGTGCATGCTACAGATGCAACCAATGCCTCACGCACCATGCTCTACAATATCCATATTGGCGAATGGGATAACGATCTATTGTCTCTATTTAACATTCCCCTCGCTATCCTGCCGCAGGTAAAAAACTGCTCAGATGACTATGGCACTACGTCACTATTTGGTGCACCGATCTCCATCAACGGCGTTGCCGGTGACCAACAATCGGCTACCATTGGCCAAGCATGCTTCGAAGTGGGAATGATGAAATCAACCTATGGAACCGGGTGCTTCGCCTTATTAAACACTGGCAAAACGGCGGTAAAATCAAGCAACAGACTACTCACAACCATTGCCTATCAGATTAATGGTAAGCCAACCTACGCGTTGGAGGGATCTATCTTCGTCGCTGGTGCCGCTGTGCAATGGCTTCGAGACGGGCTTAATATTATCGAATCAGCCAGGGATTCCGGCGCTCTGGCAAAGACTGCAGATCTTAATCAACAGGTTTATCTTATTCCCGCCTTTACTGGCCTGGGAGCGCCTTGGTGGGATCCTGACGCTCGGGGCGCCATCTTTGGTTTAACTCGCAGTTCCGGGCCAGCAGAGCTGGCTAAAGCGGCACTTGAATCCGTTTGTTTCCAAACACAGGATCTACTTGAGGCTATGCATGCTGACTGGAAGCAGGCGGACAATACCCTGTTACGTGTCGATGGCGGGATGGTAGCGAGTGACTGGACCATGCAGTGTCTAGCAGATATTTTAAATACAACAGTTGAGAGGCCCGCAAGCCTTGAAACCACTGCATTGGGAGCCGCCTGGCTGGCCGGATCTCACATCGGCATCTGGCCAGATCAAACAGAGTTTGCCAGCGCTTGGCACTGTCAGCAACGGTTTTCACCAACCATGAGTGCGGAGCTTCGCATTAAAAAGATCAAGGGTTGGCAAGACGCGATGCAACGACTAACCACTTCTGCGTAACAGATAAGCACCAACGGCGACAGACAACAAAATCGGTGCGAGAACAGCAAATAAAATAGGTAACTCAAATACGATACTGAATGGACCCAAAAGATCCTGAAGCATTTTAAAACTGATACCTATCAATACGCCGACAAATATTCTAAACCCCATTGTAGCCTCACGCAGAGGACCAAACACAAACGAGATAGCGACAATCACCAGAGCCAACGTCGCTGCTGGCTGAAGGAGTTTATGCCAAAAAGCGAGTTCATAAACTCCGGTGGTCGCACCCTGCTGACGCAAGAAAGTAATGTGATCTTTGAGTATCAGTATCGGCAGTGAAGATGGCGGCAAGATATTGACAGTGAGAACATCAGGAGACAAACCGGATACCCAATCTCGGGTAATTTGCCTTTCCGTGACCGTTTTATTTTCATCGAATCGAGTAATGGCAACATTTTCCTCCAACCAGTTACCACTATTTACATTGTACGTAGCTCTAGTAGAAAAGCTCGCCTCAATAAGCTTTTGTTGCTGGTCAAATTGATAGCGTGTGACGCCAAACAAAATACCACCGGGAAACACTGCATTGAAGTGCATGAATTCTGACCCCTCGCGAATCCAAAGCCCAGAAGCAGAATCCTGAGCGGAGGCACCGTTGCGCAAATTATCTCGGGTAGCCGTGGCAATTTGGTCAGTGTACGGAGAGACATATTCGCCGATGGCAATGCCGAAGAAGACAAACAACATAACAGGGCGCATGACCAAATAAACAATTCTCGACAGAGATACGCCAGCGGCCCTCATCACGGTGACTTCGCTATTTCCTGCCAGCGAACCCAAACCATAGATACAACCAATCAAGCTGGCATTGGGCAAATATTCGTAAACTGTGCTAGGTAACTTAGTTAGGACATACACGGCGGCATCTAGATACCTATATTCTCGCTGCAAGGCGCCCACCTCGTCGATTAGTTCAGCGACCACATCCAAGCCAACAAATACAATCAAGGCCACCATCACTGCCCTAAAAACGGTAATGCCTATATGGCGCGATAGACGACGCATTAGCTACCAATCCCCGGTGATCGGATCAGTGCCACTGCGGCTGTTTTTATTCGTGAGGAATAGATAAGCAAAATACTGACACACACAAACAAGCCATGTACCGGCAACAGGCCAATGGCAGCAGTGAGTTCACCGGATTCTATATCACTTCGCGCGGCATTTAGTGCCAGCAGGTAAATAAAGTAAATTAGGATTGCTGGCAAAAGACGGGAAAATCTTCCCTTGCGTGGGGTAGTGCGACTCAATGGAACAGCTAAGAGGACGATAACCATCACCATTAGCGGTGTTGAAAATCGCCACTGCAACGCAGCTTGTGCATCTTGTGATTCAGATAGCCAGAGCTCTGCGGTTGTCATTGCATCCGTCTCCGGATCATTAACAATGTGCTTTCGCGACTGTAATTTAGATCCGTATTGCTGAAAGTTAGTGACTTGATAATCATGGCTACCAGGAATACCTTCAAAGCGATAGCCTTGATCCAATACCAAAAACCTCTCATCTCCGTCCTGAGCTATTTGCTGCCGACCGCGCTTAGCTACCACCACTACGAGCCGATTATCAAACGTTTCCACTGAACCAGAGGCGAAAGAAAGAAACACATCTTCAAGCTCACCCTTTTCAGAGATACGTTCAGCATAAGTCACTCCCTGCTCACCACTGAGTGTATAAAATCGCTTGGCACTGATTTTATCGAGCTCAGTCATGGCCTTTTGTGCTTTCAGAATAGTATCCGCTTTTGCCGCTCCAGCAGGAGAGATTGACAAGCTAAGCCAGGCCACAAGTAAAGCAATCACGGCACCTATGGCAAGTGAGTAGCCTAGGAGTCGCTTCTCGGAGACACCGCAGGCTTGAAGAACACTCATCTCGTTGTCCACATGGAGACGGCCGAAGGACAAAAGAATCGCCAAAAATAATCCGAGGGGAACTGTGAGCTCCAAAAACCCGGGGATACGGTAACCAATCACGGCAAAAATAACACTGGGGTCCATGTTACCAGCCAATGCAGTGGTCAAATATTTTACAAACCGACCACTTATCAATACCAGCAGGAGCACCAGACAAATGGCAAAAGTGGTGGAGAGTATTTCTCGGCTTAAATATCGGAAAATAATCAATGTATTAGACTTCTACCTATTGGGTGTGAGAGCACAAACTGTTATCGTTAGCCCCATTGACGTCAAGCCAAAACTAAAAACCTATTGGAGCTGTTATGGAGTTTACCGCATCTACCGCAAATCTGTTAAAGATTAAAGCAGACTGTCTCGTCCTCGCAACGGGAAAAGAACTGAGCGACACCGCCAAGTCACTTGATGAAAATCTCGGTGGAACAGTAAGTCGATTAATAAAATCGGGAGATTTTACTGGAAAAGCTGCTGAATCCTGCGTAGTTCAAGGTGCACAAGGCAATTTTCCCCGGATTGTTTTGCTGGGTATCGATGGTGCTCTATCAGCACAAAAAATAATCGCTACGGTGGCAGCTGGGGCAAAATCAGTACTGAGTACTCCCAGTGCTAAAGTCCTTTGGGTTGCCGATGCACTGGGAAATGATGCTGAATGGCGAGCAGCGATCATCGCTCGCAACACAGTAACAGGCGCCTATCAGTACAAAGGTACGGGCAAAAAGCCGACACCTAAAAAGCTCAAATCCACAGTGGTTTGGTGTCCCACTAAGAGTGCGGCCAATGCAACCAAAATAGGCCTGAACTATGGATCAGCAGTTGGCTCGGGAATGAATACAGCGCGACAGTTGGGCAACCTTCCAGCAAATATTTGTACGCCCAATTACTTGGCCTCTGAAGCCAAGAAGCTGGCCAAAGGGCAAGCGAAGTTGACCACTAGTATCGTCAAAGAAGCGGAAATGAAGGCGCTCAAAATGGGATCTCTGCTTTCAGTAAGCGCAGGTTCCGTGGAGCCGGGCAATCTCATCGTAATGAACTATAAAGGCACCAATAGCAAAACAAAGCCAATTGTCTTGGTTGGGAAGGCGGTAACTTTTGATACCGGTGGCATTAGTTTGAAGCCTGGTCGCGGTATGGATGAGATGAAATTTGACATGTGCGGTGGTGCCTCGGTGTTTGGCGTCATGAGCACATTGCTGGAAACGGAACTTCCGATTAATGTCATTGGCATCGTCCCAGCAGTGGAGAATATGCCCGCCGGTAACGCCACCAAACCTGGAGATGTAGTCACCAGCATGTCCGGCCAGACTATTGAGATACTTAATACCGACGCAGAGGGTCGATTGATTCTCTGTGATGCACTTACCTACGCCGGCCGTTTCAAACCAGACACAGTTATCGATATCGCCACTTTAACAGGCGCGGTCATTGGTGCATTGGGTAAAGTGACGTCGGGGCTCTTGTCCAATGATGACAATTTGGCCAATGATCTTTTGAACAGCGGTACAAAAAGCGGTGACAGAGCATGGCGGCTGCCACTGTGGGAAGAATATGACAAACAAATCAAAAGCAACTTTGCCGATATGGCGAATATCGGCGGAGAGGCAGGGACAATTACTGCCGCTTGCTTCTTGTCGCGGTTCACCAAGTCATACAAATGGGCACATTTAGATATCGCGGGAACAGCCTGGATGTCTGGCCCACAAAAAGGTGCTACTGGGCGACCGGTACCCATGTTAATGGAGTATATTCGAAGCAAAGTTGTCAGCGATTAATAATACGGCCCAAAGAGCGCTAACTTGACTAATATAACGTTTTATAAACTCGCTGGCGGCGAGACTGTGATGCAGGCATTGCTATGCCAGCTGCTACAAAAAGCACAATCACGAGGTCAGCAGGTGCTCTGCTTACTGCCAAGTCAAGCTGCGGTGGACACATTGGACGACCATCTCTGGTCATACAATCCCACCGCTTTTGTGCCCCATGGTAAAGGTGTTGATCAAGCGCCTATTGCCTTGAGCTGTGCAGACGAGCCGGGTGAACATCACCAAATTTTGATTAATTTGCTACCCAGTATCCCCACATGGTTCAGCCGGTTTGAACGGGTCATCGAAATCATTTATCAAGACGAAAAATTTCAGCAGAGCAAACGTGACAACTTCCTCTTTTATAAACAGAGAGGCTATCACCTAGACTTCCATGACGTGAGCGATAAATTTTCGGGCTAGATACTACTTTAAGATAACAAAATCTGATTGTGCACACGAATCATCACGCAGAGCTAGCGACAAACGACGGCACACTCTATAATTTGATGTTGTCACAATAAATCAACTGTCTCCACCACCAAGGCAAAACATCAACCATGGAAAAAACCTTCCAGCCGCACGATATAGAAACCAAATGGTATGACATTTGGGAGCGCAACGATCTCTTCACTCCCTCCGGCGAAGGCGAGCCCTACAGTATTGTCATCCCGCCCCCAAACGTAACAGGGAGTCTGCACATAGGCCATGCATTGCAGCATGGAATCATGGACGCACTGACGCGATATGCGCGCATGCGCGGTAAGAATACATTGTGGCAGGTGGGCACAGATCATGCCGGCATTGCGACACAGATGGTAGTAGAGCGAAAATTAGCTGCTGAAAATGGGCCAGATCGAGAGACTCTAGGCCGCGAATCTTTTATTGAAGAAGTTTGGAAATGGAAAGAACAATCTGGAGGCACCATCACCCAACAGATGAGACGTTTAGGTAACTCGGTAGACTGGAATACTGAACGTTTCACTATGGATGACGGCTTTTATGCTGCCGTGCAAGAGGTATTTATCCGTTTATACGATGAGGGCTTGATCTACCGAGGTAAACGCTTGGTTAACTGGGATCCCAAACTGCACACTGCTATTTCTGACCTCGAAGTAGAGAATCGTGAGGTAAAAGGCAAAATGTGGAATCTGCGCTATCCTCTGGCAAAGGGGGTCAAAACAGCAGACGACAAAGATTACATTGTGGTGGCTACCACTCGCCCAGAAACCATGCTCGGCGATACAGCCATCGCAGTCAATCCGAATGATTCTCGCTACCAGGCACTTATAGGTGCCTCGGTCGTTCTTCCCTTGGTTGGTAGGGTAATACCGATCATAGCGGATGACTATGCCAGCATGGAAAAAGGCACTGGTTGCGTAAAAATCACTCCAGCACATGATTTTAATGATTACGAGGTTGGTCAGCGCCACGCTCTACCTATGATCAACATACTAACCACGAATGCTGATATTCGACTGGCCGGCGAATGCGTCAATAGTAACGGTAGTGACAACCGCGAAATTGATGCAAATATTCCTCAAAAGTATCAAGGCATGGAGCGTTTTGCCGCCAGAAGAGCAATAATTGCTGACTTTGACGAGCTGGGACTGCTGGAGTCCATAGCAGATAATGATATGACCGTTCCCTACGGCGACCGGAGTGGAGTAGTGATTGAGCCACTGCTCACCAATCAGTGGTATGTGGATGCAAAAAAAATGGCAGTTCCTGCCATTCAAGCGGTGGAAGACCGGCGCATTGAATTTGTCCCACAACAATATGAAAACATGTATTTTTCATGGATGCGCAACATTCAAGATTGGTGCATTTCGCGACAACTTTGGTGGGGACACAGAATACCAGCCTGGTACGACAATGCCGGAAAAGCCTATGTTGGTGCGGACGAAAAAGCTGTGAGAGAGAAATATAATCTTGGCGATATTGCCCTCCGCCAGGATGACGATGTATTAGATACTTGGTTTTCCTCCGCGCTATGGACATTTGCTACCCTTGGTTGGCCCGAATCTAGCGATCGACTAAAAACCTTCCATCCCACTGATGTATTGGTCACCGGATTCGATATTATTTTTTTCTGGGTTGCGAGAATGATAATGATGACCATGCATTTGGTAAAAAATGATGATGGTTCACCTCAGATTCCGTTCAAAACAGTCTATGTCACAGGACTGATAAGAGATGAGCAGGGACAAAAAATGTCCAAGTCCAAGGGCAATGTTCTGGACCCCCTCGACATGATTGATGGCATTAATATAGAGAGCCTCGTCGCCAAGCGCACCGGCAATATGATGCAGCCGAAGCAAGCAGAAAAAATTGCCAACCGAACACGCAAACAATTTCCTGACGGCATTGAAGCTAATGGATCCGATGCCCTGCGTTTTACGCTATGCGCCCTGTCCTCAACCGGCCGCGATATTAACTGGGATATGAAACGCCTTGAGGGCTACCGTAATTTCTGTAACAAAATCTGGAATGCCTCCCGCTATGTTTTAATGAATTGTGACGGCCAAGACTGTGGTCAGGAGCATGATAAATACACACTCAGTCTTGCCGACCGATGGATAATTTCCGCACTGCAAAAAGCTCAGCTAGAAGTCACTACCGCCATAGAAAACTATCGGTTTGATTTAGCCACCCAAGCTCTGTATGACTTTATTTGGAATGAATACTGTGACTGGTATCTGGAGCTTTCGAAACCTGTACTGTGGGATGAGGATGGCGATTCCCAGTTAAAAATTGGTACTCGCAACACCTTAGTAGGTGTTCTGGAAGCAACTTTGCGGCTAGCACATCCCTTGCTACCCTTTATCACTGAGGAAATATGGCAAAACATAGCGCCTCTCGCCGGAGTACAGATAGATAAGAATAGCAGTATTATGCTTCAACCCTTCCCGATCGCCGATGAGAATCGCATAGATCAAAGCGCTGTTAAAGACATCAATTGGCTGAAAAACGTGATTGTCGGCGTTCGAACCATCCGCGGTGAAATGAATATATCACCTGCAACCATGTTTGATGTATTTCTTACCAATGGTGATGACAGCGATCGACGTAGACTGGAGGAAAATCAACAATTCCTCAGTAAACTCGCAAATTTGACCTCGATAACGTGGCTGGATGATGCTTCAAAAGCACCGCTGAGCGCTACTGCCCTGGCAGGTGAACTTGAAATACTTGTTTCCATGGCTGGGCTGATCGACGTAGAGGCTGAACTGCGAAGATTAGATAAAGAGATCGACAGAATCTCGATCGACGCAACAAAACTGTCGTCAAAGCTGAGTAATGAAAAGTTCGTGGACAAAGCGCCTGCACAGGTGGTCGCCAAAGAACGCCTTAAGTTAGCTGATCTTAAAACCTCGTTGCAGCAGCTGACAAACAAACGAGCAAGTATTGCAGATATGGCCTGATAGCCAATGGGCCATGAACTCAATTCTCAGCAAAAAGCCGCATTAACCTACGTCGACGGACCACTTTTAGTACTTGCAGGGGCAGGGAGCGGTAAGACTAGCGTTATCACTCAAAAAATAGCCCACTTAGTTAACCAATGTGGTCTGCCTGCGAAAAATATCGCCGCAGTTACCTTCACTAACAAGGCTGCACGCGAAATGAAATCGCGGATATCCCAGCTAGTTCCAAAAAACCAGTCAGCGGGACTCACGGTATCAACATTTCATAACTTAGGCCTCACCATTATCCGATTGGAAATCAAAACACTCGGTTTCAAGTCAGGTTTTTCTATATTTGATCAAGAAGACTGCCGTAATTTGCTCAAGGATTTAATGGTGAAGCATGCTGAACTGGACGATAAGTTGATCGATCATATCCAGAGTACTATATCCCACTGGAAGAACCAGCTCATTGCTCCAGAAGGCGCTGCAAGCATTGCCGACAGCACTGGCGAACAGTCCATAGCAATTCTTTATGAACGCTATCAACGCGCACTAAAAGCTTATAATGCAGTGGATTTTGACGACCTTATCATGATTCCTGTAATGTTGTTAAAAGGCCAACCTGCGGTACTTGAAAGGTGGCAAAAACGAATTCGCTATCTGTTAGTGGATGAATACCAAGACACCAATCATGCCCAATATGAGCTGGTTAAGACATTAGTCAATGAGAAACAAGCCCTTACTGTAGTCGGTGATGATGATCAATCGATTTACGCGTGGCGCGGCGCTCGACCGGAAAATCTGATGCAGTTGCAGCATGACTTCTCTGGCTTAAAAATCATCAAACTTGAACAAAACTATCGTTCCACTGGGCGTATTTTGCGTGCTGCTAACGCGTTGATAGATCATAACCCTCACCTGATTAGCAAAAGCTTGTGGAGTGAACTTGGTCCGGGTGACCCCCTTCGCTATATACGCTGTGATAATGAGGACAGCGAATGCGAGCGGGTAGTCAATGAGATCATTGATATGCGACTTAAACGACGGTGCAAATATAGTGATTTCGCTGTACTTTATCGAGGTAACTATCAAGCCAAACTGGTTGAGATTAAGCTTCAAGCACAAAATATACCCTACGAAATGACCGGTGGTCAGTCTTTTTATGCTAAAACTGAAATAAAAGATGTGATGGCCTATCTACGCCTTATCGTAAATCCAGATGATGACAACGCCCTACTGAGAATAATTAACACGCCCAGACGTCAAATTGGCCCCTCAACGTTGGAAAAACTTGGTAACTACGCCAACAAACGGGGTCTTTCGCTATACAAAGCTATCAATGAACTCGGCTTGACCGCCTCCATGCCAGAAAAAAATTTGCAAAGACTAAAGCGCTTCGGTGATTGGATTGACTCCGTGCGACAACAGGTCTATCGATCAGACCCCATCAGTGCAATTCACGAAATGCTCTCTGACACAAACTATTTAG
>Ga0206128_1002363_pt1 | contig 17170 bp, 25 predicted proteins | sample Helgoland_Spring_7_FD_148601 | JGI IMG/M metagenome (GOLD analysis project Ga0206128, IMG submission 148601) | Pelagic subsurface seawater microbial communities from Kabeltonne, Helgoland, North Sea - Helgoland_Spring_Bloom_20160426_1 | ecosystem: Environmental > Aquatic > Marine > Epipelagic ... | reverse complement strand
TTTTGCTTCTTCAATTTGTTCTCTTGTATAACAGCTCATAATTAACTACATTTATTTTTTATTTTATTATATAATTCCTCAGCATATCCTGCCGGGTCTTCGATGTGTTCCTTAGTTGATTCTATTTTACCTATTAAACAATTTTTAAAATGTTTACCGCTTTTACCTTTTAGTAATGTATCTATTGCACATGCTTTCATCCAAGTTCTTGGATCGTTACCTTGAACTGAAGATTTAACGTCATTGATTGCTATCATACATTGTATTGCGTCTGCCATAGTTCTCTTTTAAATATTATCGCTTTCTTGATGTAGGATAATAAACTCTTCAACAAGATCTTCACTTTCTAAATTTATACCGTATGTCATATTAATTTTATATTTTTACCTAAAATTTGCTTTCTTCGTTTAGTTTATCAATTGCTTTTTGAATATCTTCTAAGTCTTCCCTTAGTGTAAAACCTAAACCGGCTTTAAAATGAAGCTCATCATAACCTTCTTTAAAGACAATTATATGTGGGACTGTCCTTACTTTATGATTCTTCTTAGCTTTAGGAGATTTTGCTATATCGCAGAGATAGTATTTTACTCCTTTTAGTTTATCCCAATGCTCGAATGCATTATCTTTATTAAACTCAGCATAAAACTCTATGACTACTAATGTGTTACCGTCGTCTTCAAATGCAGACCGTCCATTAATAACCTCTTCAAAATTACTATCACTGATAACTGTTTGAGCATAAGTGCTTAAACTGATTATTATTAGAACTACTGTTAATAACTTTTTCATCTTTAGTTTCTTTTTTGTAAGTCAAAGAGCCTTTCATCTATTTTATTAAGTTGCTCTTTTATTTCTTCTACATCATCCTGAGTGTTAATGATAGCATCTCTAATTGCTTCATCTTTCATTTGAAATTCTATTCTTTGAATTTCAGGTTCTGGAAGAGCTTTTGCTTCTTCTATATCTGCTTGAAGTGAAAACCACATTCCAATAACAGTTGCAAGACCGAATAAAACTATACCAATTGTTTTGAGGTCTAATGTAATTTTAGTTTCTTCGCCTATTTGTTTTGCCATTTTTATATTATTTAAAAGAGTAGTTAATACCAAAAGTTGTTTGGTATAATTTACTATCCCACATTTTAGAATATTCACCTTGTATAAATATTCCTAAGTTTCTACCTACTTTGGTACCTAATGATGCTCCAAATGAATAATCTGTCCATTGTTCTAATTCTGCATCTTGTCTTAATCCACCTTTACCCCAATTGTTTCTATTTAAGTACGATGCTTCTTCATCACCTTTTATATACCTATGGTAAGGTAAAATGTAGTTAGCATATCCATGGAACCAAAAATCTCTTTTGTAGTGGTAGAAATCTAATCCTATTATAGGTGCTACTTCTACCCATGAATCTAATTCATCCCAAGCTAGTCCATTAAATTCATTCATAAGCTCTGGCATTATTCTTTCTCTGAAGTCTAAGTCTGATGAGGCAACTTGAGTTCCATCTTCATCTAACCAGTACCAATCTTGTGTCGTTATTTCTTCACCTGTGGCTGGATCTATGCTTGTTTGAGTATAAAAAACATCTTGGTATCCATTCTCATACCCTAATGTATACCATTGGTTAACTGGATTACCGAATTCATCTGTCTCGTTTAACCATATTTCGATAGGATTATATCCATAAGCTCTTTCATGTCCTCTAGCTATTGCTCCTGCTGATATGGATAATTTTTTACCTATTGGTAACCTAGCTCTAAGTTCAGCTGAGTTAAATTTTAAATTGATTTTCTCTACTGATCTTGATTGAACTTTTAATATGTGGTATTTTCCAGTATGCTTTAAAAAGAAGTTATAATTAGTAAAATTTTGTCCTCTCCATCTTTCTTTCTCAAAATGGAACAAATACTCTAATCCCTGTACTGCTGATGTTGGAGCTCCGAATACTAATTGCTCTTCTGTTCCGTCATAAAAATTCTTAGGCTTTCTTTCATAATCAAACCTAGCTAATTTTCTAATACCGAATCCATATCTGTAATCAAATGGAAATACTTCTGTATTATTAACTACATCAGGAATTGAATATAGACTACCATCTTGGTTGGTTCTTAAAAAATATGTTTGCTCTTCTGCTTCAACAGAATTGGAAATATCTCCAGCTCCATATACTGTACCGTACTTAAGAAAATCTTTATAAATAGATTTAAAAAAGCCGGGTTTTTCTTCTTGTGCTTGTAATTGTGTTGAAAATAAAATTACAAATAATACTAATAGGTTTTTCATCTTTGTAGTTTAAGTTTATTATAAATAGTTAAAAAGTATCTTCCAGTGCTTTTTTTACTGCTGAAGCGAATACGGTTTTACTAAAAGGTAGGTTTTCATTATTTAAATCTAAGAATGTTGCTTCAATGGTCGATTTTGCTGTTCCGATTCCTTCTATTACTTCACCTCTTATTATAATTACTAACTTCACTTGTGTTACTTTCTTCTTCTTTTCCCAAGGTCCTATTTTAAAACCTGTTGAAGGTGCTTTAATAGATATAATCTCTATAAAGATAGGTGTACCGTTTTGACATAGTTCATACTTTTCAGATAGTATTTCTTCTGCCATCTGCTTTATTCCAAATATAATCCTCTTTTGACTTATATCTTTTGTTTCTACCTTTGATACAACTCTATCTACTTCATAACAATTTTGTGAAAATAAAAGAGTAGGTAATATTAATAGTAAAAATGTTAAATGTTTCATAATTTAAAAGTTTATTTTTCCGCCAGTTAATATTTGATAATTTAAAGCACTTCCAGACGTTTGCCATACTCCTGTAAAGCTAATATTATATTTAAATGTCTTTGTTATTTTTATATCCCAAGAGCTAAAAGGTACAACTAACACTCCTGCGTCAAACCATTTACCTTCATAAAATTGTGTAAAAGGAGAGTATACTCCAAGCATAAGCAAGCTTGTTGTTATTCTAGGACTTACTTTAAAGTTTCTATGTACTCCAGCAACGGATGATAAATTGTGTAAGTCTCTTTTACCGAGCTTGCCATAAGTATAATTCAATCCAATCATTCCTGTAAATTTCTTCTGCTTACCGAATCGGAAAGACTCTAATGCTGTAGTAGTATTAGATACGTCTGTCTTAAAATTAGTTAGTGTTGTGTTAGCTAATACTAAATTAAAAGTCTTTTTTGGATTTATCCACGACTTATATAATGTTACACTAGCATCATTTGTTACTGATGTATAAGTAAGTAATGCTCCTTTTATTCTAGTATTATCTGTATTAGAATGTGTTATACTACTTACAAATCTAAATTGCTCTCCGTTTGAATTATCTTGATTAGATATTACAACTATATCTCCTGAAGCTATTAGACTACCTGTGTTTTTACCTGATTCGTTCGACTGTTCGTTATCACCTCCATCGATAGCATTGGCTAGAGAATTAGCTACAGCTTGACTAGATGCTCCTTCGTTCTCTTCTACAGGCGATTCAGTCTTTTGTTCTCCTGCTTTAGCTGGTTTATTTGTATTGCTAGACCCTCCAGTTGTATTTGAATTAGATCCTCCGCTTGTTTGAGAAGAGGATTGATTTCCTTTGACTTCTTGATTGCCTTTATTTGTTTGAGTAGTGTTTGTGCTTCCTTTTTTATCTGTATTGCTTCCATTGGTTTTAGTGTTTTGCTCATCTTCTTCTTCAGAATCATTTCCATTAGATGAGTTGTTAATACTTTCTGCTGGTGGTAACATACTGCCTCCCATAACGGACATTATATTAGTTACAACAGTTAATGTAGTCGCTACAACTGTGCTATTTGCACTATTAATTATTACCTCTGTAATACTTTCACATGGTGATGATGAATTAATCTGAGTTATACTATTAATCCAACTATCAAATACACCATTAGTAAAGTCATTTTCTGTAAAGCTTTGTACATTACCAAAGTAATTTAAAGCAATAGATTGACCTACAGTGTTTGTTATTGTTTGTTGATTAAGAGTACAGGGATCGGTAAACGTATAGTTCCATGTTTGTGAAAAACCAAACAATGGTATAACGTTCAATAATATTAGAAATATTTTATTCTTTAAAGATGCCACGCTTAATCATTTTTTTAACGATTCTTGCTGAAGCTGATTCAAGAGCTTTTTTGGTTGCTATTCCAATTGTAGATTTATTGAATTTAACTTCATCCAAACCTTCTAATAAATTAGATCTTTTTATTGTAACTGCTTCTCCACTTCCGGAACCTGTTAGTATAGAACCAGTCTCGGCATTTACAAATCTCACTTGCATACCGATAATAGTTTTTAGAACAATCTTTATACCGTCTTTAGTTATTTCTTCCTCTTCAGATACTGAGTAGTCATATATTTCAACATAGGTAAAGTATTCTGCTAATATTACATTACCGACAACTTTAATCTCATTTGAAGATATACCTTTAGCTGAAGCTTTATGTTGCTTTACCATTCTTTGTTTAATATCCTCTTTATCTTCTGTAAATATGAATCTATCAGTCCATTCTAGATAAGATAAGGTAATGTTGCTCACACCTAATCCTACTCTATTCTCTCTTAGTTCTGGATAAAATTCATATAGTTCTGGTGTGAACCCGATATTTAATACTTGGATAGGTAATTGATAATCTAACATATAATCAGATACTTCATCTATATCAGCATCTTGTTCAAATTTACCTTTATAGTTTTCTGTTTCAGTTTTACCTAATTGAGCATTAGCTGTAAAGCTTAGTAATATCAGTATACTTAATAAAGCTCTTACCATGTTATTTCTTCTTCTTTTTCAGGTTTAGTTGGTTCTACCTTTATAGTTTTAGTTATTACCAACGTATCTTTAACTGATGCAGGAATACTAATTGTTTGTTCCATCATAGGTGGTTGTTGAACTTCTTCTTTAGGTTCAAATATTGATTGCATATTAGCTATTAATAAACCGAAAGCTGCTGTTATAACTAACCCTATTCCTGTTATGATTTGATTTTTAATTTCCGAAAAAAATGTTTTCTTTTTACCCATTCTTAATAATTTTAAATGTCTTAACAAACCTACCGTTAGTTACCTGTAATAAATAGATACCGGTAGCAAGGTCACTAACATCCACTCTAAAAGATACATACCCTGAGAAAAACTTCTTACTGTATTCACCGTGGTTTTTACCAAAAAAATCATATACTAGAACTTTGTATTCTCCATTTTCGGGTACTGTTAATTCTAATGTTATAAGTCCGGTAGTTGGTATTGGATATGCTATTCCGTATATACCGTCTATGGGTGGTACTTCAAATGGCGTTGATCTTTTATTTACATATCCATCTGTACTTATAACTTCTATATCCCATCCTAATTCAGTACCTGCAGTTTTTCTTCCTATAGTAATAGGTATCTCTGTCCACGATTGGTCTATTACTTTAAATCTTACTGTAAATAATTCTGTAGGTGAGTTTATTGTATAAATTCCAAATGAAGCATCATATCCACCCCATCTTACTGTTTCTCCTTGCCAGTCCATCGTATAGGTTAGCCATTGTTGAGCTTTATCTGTTACTGATATTTCTTCGAAGGTTAGGTATGTAGGGTCATAATTTAGTGCAAATTCTAAACTACCTACATCGTTACTATTGGTCTCTATTACAACCGGTAAATTAATATAGGTACTAACAGGTACCTCAATCTCAGGTACGTTAAATTTGACCTGAGAGTGAGCTACTGTTGATAGTGTTAGTAAAAATATTAATAATGATCTCATTTATTAATTTAATCCTGTACCGTTTGCATCACCTAATACCAATAAGTAGAAATTACCAGTTGCAGTTCCATTTATTTGTGGTGATAAAAATTCTGATTGTCCTGATATTGTACTAGACTGATCTGAAGTCGCAGCACTAATAGTATTATATTGTGCTTCAGTAAAGAATAGTACGTCTGGGTTATTTGTATAAGCGCTTAAACCTTGAGCTAATCTAGCAAATAGTAAATAAGAATCTGATACTGTTATTCCATTCGCTTGGTTTGGATTACCGGTATAAAATTGTATACCTGATGTTGTTTGTACTCCTGCTGCCAATTGAGCCATCATATTAGCATCTGCTGCTGATAATGCTGTGCTTGCGTCTAATCCACTTGCAATTTTTAACCTAACTTGCCAGTAGTCTTGATCTATATTTTCTGAGAATGTTGCTGTTCCATCTGCTGCTGTTGTATCTGTAGTAACGTCTACCCAAGTACTACCATCTGCTGATTTTTGTAAAATTACAGGAATTGATTCAGCTGGATTTGTTCCGCTATTTAAGATAGTTGCTACATAATCAAATACTGGTTCTACAAAGTTACCACCATTATCTGAAGTACCTAAGATAGCATCTGTACCATCAGTTTGAGCATAATAAGCAGTTAAGTTGTTTGTAAAATCAATCCCGTTAACTGTGCCGTTAGTATAACTAGATTTAAATGGTAATTCAACATCAAACATATTTCCTGCAATAAGGTCAAAAGTAGTAGAAGCACCATCATAGGCCCATACAACTTTTACAATACCGTTTGTTGCATCTACACTTGTAGACATATAACCTACAGGTCCTGAAGTGTTATTGTAAGTTACAGTTGGTGAATCGAAAACACCTGTATCGTAGTTAAAGGAAAATTGGATACCTTTTACTGCATTTCCTGAAGTATTGTCATAATAAAGATCTACTACAGTATTGTTTGAGGAATTAACTGACTCTAAGTTATAAGTAGAATCAAGAATTATATACGGCTTAGTTGCATCTGGTGATGTAGTTTGCCCGTATATTAACACTGTGGTAAGTAATGCGGTTATGAGGGTAATTGTTTTTTTCATTGTAATCTTATTTTAATATTAATTTATTATAAATATATCTAGTTTTTGTGTCCTGTTCTTATTAAATAAAATATAGTAGTATCACCGTTACTTCGGTCAAATAAGCTATAACTTCCATATCCAAAACTTTCAGATTTATCGTCAGTATCAGTTTCTAAGGGATCCCAATAAAAAGGTGTTTGTTGGTAATGGAAAACTTTTATAGATGGAGTTGTATTAGTATACTGTGTAACTACACCATTCATATAAGCTAACATATAGTATAAATCTGCAACGCTAAATTTACCGTCATTGTTAACATCCATTCTCCAATAGTCTTTAGAGTTATAAGTACCGCTAATTAACTTATTAGTAAAGTAACTAATATCATTTAAGGTAGGAATTGTTAATACAGGAGGTACTATATCAATTGTATAATCATAATCATTATAATCTAAAGTAGTATTAAATGAATAGTAACCATTTGAATCTGTGGTTGTATTAGCTTGAGTTGTATAGGAGAAACCTACTTGGTTTTTATTTTGGGTTTTTAATTCTACTGTAACCCCGGATAACGCTTCTTCTTCAGCACCATAAACATATCCAGTATGAGTTATAGGTTCAAAATTAGGGTTGGTTGCAGTCCATTCTGCAAATGGATGATTAGAACTAAGTTGGTTGTATGTATTACCATTTGGTAAGATATATTGAAAATTTGCTGCACCTACACCACCATAGTTTTGGATTCTATATTCAAACTCATACCATTGAGTTTTATCTAGTGTTGCTGTACCATACGCCCAAGTATTCCAACCATAATGTTTTGTAACTATATCATTAGTCTTACCAATACCTTTAATCATAAACTCATGAGAGTCATCTGTATAAGTTCTAAATGAATATGTTCCAGATTTATTAGGCTTAAACCATCCTGTATAAATGATTGCGTATCTATCACTACCTGGTCCATTCCATCTTGGTGGATTCCATTGTTGATAAGGAGTATGGTTACCACCTCTTGGCCCTTGATAACTTGTTATATCTACAGTTGTATCGACATGAAGTGTAGTACCACCAGAATTAAGATTAACCATATTGTCAAACTCTGAATGAGAATTGGCATTACCGGTATAACCGGCTCCGGAAGATTGATTTCCATAGTGAGTCTTAACTGACCTTAAGTTTACTGTGGTTTGTGCATGTATAAAACCACTAATTAGCATTAATATAAAAGCTAATCTCTTCATATAAATAATTATTTCATAAAAAAGAGGGCTAACGCCCTCCTTTATAAATTACATTGATTCTAGGTTACTTTCCTCTATTGCCGAATACTTTACCAATTTCAGCAATCCCAAAGGCGCCTAATACTATCCATACAAATGAATCGTAAATAAATTCGTTTATTACTAAGTCTTTACCAACATAGCCTGAGACTAAATCAGCTACTGCGAAAATTACCATCACAGCAAATGCTAAAAACCCAACTACGGATTTTTCGTTGATATCATTATTATCTTTAAAAATGTTTCTAAATGCCATCCATTTATTCTTTAAGTGTTTAAACATAGTGCAACTTATTAAATTAAAACGTTTAAATATAAATAGGTAACAAAAAAGAGACCCGGAGGCCTCTTAACTGTGTTAGGAGTAAATTTCTCCTTGTAACCCTGAATAGCTTTCTTTTGCTAGCTTATGAAAGTTCTTGGATTTCTTTAGGTTGGAATTCTGAATTAACGTGCCCACATGATTTGCATGCAAATACTGGGATTGGTATGTAAGTTGGTTTTCCTGTTCCTGTAAGTAGCCCGGATGCTTTTCTGATAATAACAACTTGCTCGAAGTGAATACCACCGCATTCATCACAAGTAACCGGTAAAGTTTGATTAATGTCGACATTTAAATTTTCTTGCATTACTTATTATTATATAGAGAGTATACTTTATTTACTAAGTTAGTCTTAGTAATCGATGCAGGATATTCAGTGTCAAAATCTTTACTTGCTAATGCCAAAAGATCTTTTTTAGTAAGTTTACGTAACTTTGTTTTTGTTACTTTTCCTTGTAGTGCTGAAGAAACATCTGCTAGTTCTTCTAATACATCTTCAAGTTCATCTTTTGCGTTCTTTGCTCTAGATTTTACCTCTTTTGCTAATGCTTTAGCATCTTTTAGTAATTCCTTTCCGTCTTTAACTTTATCTTCAACAAAGTCTTCTATGTCTTCTGCAGCATCTTCTACTACGTCCGGAATATAGTCTCCGTCTCTGTCTTTAATTTTACCTTTTTTGATAAAATAAATAATTGTACCTACGCCGATTGCTACAAGTACTAAAATAACTAAAATTGTTTTCATAAAACTTTTTTTTTAAATTTGATTTGTTTATTATATATGTATATATAAATAGGCTGTTAAAACCTATTTGCTTTTAGTTTTCCTAGGAATCCTAATTCTTTTGCCGTACTTTTCTTCTATCTTAAAGTAAAAAGAAACAAGATCATCACAGCCTATAGTTACTTCTACATCGTATTCTTCTTTTGATATTTTAAACTCTTTTACAAACTGCTCTCTTAAGTCGGTTAACTTACGAAACTCTTCTTTTTCATGATCTTCTATAAGTCTTTTTTTTCTTGCTCTATCTACAGAGGTTTCAGAAACATACTTACCGTGATCTACCTGACCGTCTCGTCCTATAAGAGCTGAAAACTTTTCATTCATAGTATGCAGTACTAATTCTACCTCCATTAAGTACGGCCCTGATTCATAGTCTCCGTTTCTTAATCTATCAATAAAGGAAGCTTTATACCCTAGCGGTTTAGTTTTAGGTGTATAACTTCTCCACCACATAAACCTATCGTACGGTTTTTTAAAGTATCTCTTCCTGAGTTGCGTTTCAAGCCATTGCTTGCTCCATCTAGGAGTATATGGTAGTTCTGTGTTCATATTGTAATATACGAAATATTATTCAATTATCCAAACATTATTTTATTAAAAGCATACTTAATTACTACTTCATCATACTCTGTTAAAAGTCTGTATGCTTGTTGTTTTTGTTGTTCTGTAAGGTTATTAGGTCTATATTTTCCTAGTTCATGAAACTCACCATTTGAAGTTCCTTTTGGTATTAAACCATCCTGTACTAATTCATTATACTTTTTAATTGAATCACTCATAACTAATTTGTTTTTAATATTACTAGTATTCACCTAAATCTTCTCGATAATCTTTTTTGTGTTTAGGTTTTCTTTTATAAGCTGTATCATCTCCATGATGCTTAGTCAGCATTTTTCTTCTTACCAATTTCGACAGCTCTCTTTCCGAGTAACTCTCTCCGTTGTCCATCCGGATATTCATTTTCTTTCTCTTCATCTTTATTTAAATTCCATGCATCTTCCCAGTATAAAAATTTCATATCATTCTCCATCCATTCTTTATTTAATAAATATAAGAAAAATAATTCTGATTAGCAACTTTTTGTTTCTATTTATTACAAAGAATCCTATGATATGAGTATATAATGCGGTAGAGGATTTGGTTCTATTAAACCTTTAAATCCTACACACATTGAGACTATTTGCTACACTCTTATTACTCTTTACTCTTTCCACGGCTCACGCGCAGCTCTTAACAGAATACGACCCCCAGTACCACTTTGCCGCAGGCGCATTTGTAGCAGCAGGCACATACACTCTAGTTCACGCTAAGACCAAGAACAAGAAAAAAGCATTGATCTACTCCGTTGCTTCTTCTATATTGGTTGGTACATTAAAAGAACTTTCCGATAGCAGAGAGAAAGGTAATCGCTTTGATAAACGGGATTTATTAGCAACAACTTACGGAGGCCTCTCCATTGGGGTAACCTTTAACATATTCACAAAGAAAAGGCAATAAAAAACCCGACACGTCTGCCGGGCTCATGTTGTTAAGTAGTGTACTGCAACCGGATGCAATTAAGATTACCGGAAATTTCTTTTACGCTCTTGGGGTACTTTACGCCGGACTACTCCTTACCGACTTACTTACCTTAACTAACTTACTTAAAGATAAGAATAATTAAGTTCCTAGGCAACTATATCACCATATATTTTCAAAAAAACCCCTCCGTTTCCGGAAGGGCTTATAAAGAGGTTTCGGGTCTTTCGGGGTTTCTGGTTGATGTTGGCCTTACTATAAACCCTTTTTCAATGGTGCCAACCTAACAGCTTCACTTACCTCTTTTGTTAAATTCGCGCGTCCTGACTTCGTCGACGAGAGAGAGAAACGCCCCTCCCCCGCCTCCTCATCTTACTTGTTCTCTGCTACAGAAGCTTTTCTATAGTCGGTGATTAATTTTTTAATTTCACCTGCTGCTTTTCTAGCTCTCTGTTGAGATGCTTTTGTAGTACCTGCATTATTTTCCGCTAACTCATTAAAGTTTGCTTCAATTGCTTCGAATAATTCTTGTTTTTTACTCATAATTGTTTTCTTTTTAATTTTAGTTTTTGGGTAGGTCATTTCTGTACTAATCAACGTATTACCCTTATACGTCCATTTATCTTTTAATCCGTACTCATTTGTGTATTCTCTAACTATAGTATCCTCCATTACATCATCATTGATGGATCAATACCCTGTGTTGGGTCTTGTTTTTGGTCTTTCTTATTACTAATTACTGCTTCAGTTATTAACATCGTACCGGCTACTGATGAAGCATTTTCTAGTGCTAATCTAGTAACTTTAGTTGGATCGATAATACCGGAAGCAAACATATTTACGTATTGTTCTTCTCTAGGATTATACCCTGACCATGCATCTCCGCCTTCTTTAATATGCTCTTCTATACCTCCTATGTCGCTGTCTGTATATCCTGCATTTAGTAGAATTTTATAGAAAGGTCTTTCGATAGCTGAGATTACTATTTCGTACCCTATCTGGTATTCTGCAGGTTGGGAGCCGATTGAATCCGCAAGCATCATAGCAGAGTTCAAGAGTGCGATACCTCCACCTGGTAGAATTCCTTCTTCCAAGGCTGCTTTAGTAGCGTGGAGTGCATCATCAACTCTATCTTTCTTCTCTTTCATTTCTATTTCTGTCAATCCACCAACGTGTACAATAGATACACCGCCGATAAACTTAGCTAACCTCTCCTGTAAAGTTTCAATTTCAAAATTAGAAGTACTGTTATCAATTAAACTCTTAATATCCTCTACTCTATTAGCTATTGCAGTTTCTTCTCCTTGTGCATCAATAATTGTTGTAGTATCCTTACTAACTGTTACCTTATTAGCTTTACCTAACCAGTCGGTATTAAACTTATCAAGTTTCATTCCTTTTTCATGAGATACTACTGTACCACCAGTTAATATTGCAATATCTTCTAATATTGCTTTTCTTCTATCTCCAAAATCAGGTGCTTGGACTGCGACAACTCCTAAAATACCTCTCATCTTATTTACTACTAAAGTAGAAAGTGCCTCTCCTCCTATTTCATCTGCTATAATTAACAGTTGTTTATTTTGAGATGAACATGCTTCTAAGATAGGAAGAAGTTCTTTTATGTTATTAATCTTCTTATCTGTAAGAAGTATAAACGGATCTTGAAGAACAGCTTGCATTGAGCTATTATCTGTGACGAAGTAAGGAGACTTATAACCTCTGCCGAATTGAATACCTTCAACAGTTTCTAAATATGTTTCTCCTGTTCGCGACTCTTCGATTGTTACTACCCCGTCACGGCCAACTTTGTCCATGGCAGTGGAAATTAACTCACCTATTTCGGTGTCATTGTTAGCTGAGATAGTAGCTACTTGCTTTAGCTGTTCTTCATCCGTTATATCTTTTGAATACTCTTTTAGATATTGCACAACTTCTTTTGTTGCTTCATCAATACCTCTTTTTATGTCTACTGCGTTTTGACCTTTTTTAAGTTTGTCTATACCCTCTGAAAGCATAGATTGTGCAAGAAGTGTAGACGTAGTTGTTCCATCTCCTGCTTGCTCTGCTGTTTTAATAGAAGCTTGTTTAACAATTTGTGCTCCTAAATTTTGCACTTTATTTGATAGTTCGATTGACTTAGCTACTGTTACCCCGTCTTTAGTTGATATAGGATTACCCATATCTTGTTCTATAATAACGTTTCTGCCGGAAGGTCCTAATGTAGCTGTCACAGCATTTGCTAGTTTATCTACTCCTTTTGCTAGTTTTCCTCTTGCTTCTTCTGAAAATATAACTTTTTTACTCATTGTTTGATTCTTTAATTATTGCTAAAATTTCTTTGTCTGGTGTTATGAAGTATTCCTCTCCATCAAAATCTACTCTTAAAGATCCAATTTTTGGAATAAGTACAGTATCTCCTACTTTTGCATTAACTCTAATAAATTGACCAAATTCAGATTGACGACCTGGTCCTACTGAGATTACTTCTCCCATTTCCGGTTTGTTCTTACCCATATCAGGTACAACTATATTACCGTACATTTGTTCATCTTCTTCTATAGGTTTAATAATAACTCTATCATTGAAGGGTATTAATTCTTTTGCCATGTATAACTTAATTTTTATTGTTTATATTAATATAAGAAAAATAAATGAGGGATCAAACTTGAGAGCGAAAAAAAACCTATTTAATTTTCAAAGTCTTTAACTCTGAACCTTTGCTAAAAGGTATACTGATTCGAAGTAGTCCGTTTTCAAATGAAGCATCAGCTTTACTTAATTGGAACTTACTATCGATCTTCCAACCTAAATTAAAAGCTCGTTTAGCTATACCTCTATGGTAAAACTTACTATCAAGCTCTGATTTTGGTTTATCGTATACCACTCTAAGAATGTTTCCTTGTATTTGAACATCAATATCCTCTTTATCGATTCCTGTACAAGCAATATCTATACCAATACCGATAGGTGTTTCGAAGATATCAACAGGATGTGGGACTTTTGATTGATCAATTGGGCGGAAATGCCCTTGGGATTGTAAAAAATTTCTGACAAGTATGTCAAAAGGGTTGTTGTTTAATAATTCTAATGTACTCATATCATTTTAAGTTTATGACGTCCTAAGATCGTCGGTTAATGTAATAAAAAATCGCTCTCAAGTTGATCTTTCATCTTATATAAATATAGGTTAAATTCGTTTTAATGCCCTTCTGCCCAGTTATTAGCAATCTCTGGTGGTGCTTTTAAAGTTACTCCAGGTAGTTTAGTAGTATTCTCCATAATCTCTTGAACATAAGGAGCAAACATTTCTGCGTCTTTTTCATCAACGTTTACTATCAATTGATCATGCACTTGAGCTTGACATATAGCATCGATATTTAATTCTTTAGCTTTCTGATTAATCTTTAACGCTGCTCTATTTACTACTGCTGCTGCTAGAGACTGTAATTGAAAGTTAAGACAGTTATTAAGTCCATTACGGTAATCTCTATATGCTTGAAGCACTACGTCTTTTCCGTATGTTCGCTCTAGTTCTTTTCTAAATCTCCAATCCATCATCTTATCTTGAAACTTAATATAAGTCTTCTGAACTTTAGGTAAGTGTCTTACTCTACCAACATAGTTTTTAATAAACCCATGAGCTTTTACTTGCAGTCTTGAATTTTCTCTCCATTCCTTAAGTTGAGGAAATCCATCTAGGTAACCCTGTACTAAACGTTCAGCAGTTTTCTGATCTACTCCTAAGGTCATCTTTAAAGCATAAGCTTCCATACCGTATGCAATACCTAATGAATAGGCTTTAGCTTTGTTACGAGCTGGAGCATCTAGTTTCTTTAAGTAGTTAGGAGCACTTTTATCAGCTGAGACTCCGTTAGGGAACCTGGCAGTATCTTCGTTTAGCTTTTCAGTCTTAATAGCAACCGTAGAATAAAAATCCCAGTTCTTATTAAAGATCTCCTGTAAAGCTTTATCTCCTGTTACTGAAGCAAAGCAGTGAGGTTCTAGAGATTCATAATCGGCATCAATAACCTTTCTACCATTTCCGGCAATAAGAAACTTTCTTACTACGTTTACATATTTCATAATGATAGGAGCTTCTTCTCCTTCTTCTAGAGGTTTAGGTAGTTGCTGAGCATCAGATCCATAACGACCGGATACAGTTCCGTTCTGCTTAAAGTAGAAGTAGTATCTTCCATCTTCTTGACGATCTCTAAATCTATCTACATAAGTAGATTTAATTTTAAGTAACCTATTATATACTCTTAAATTCTCTGCCCATGGATATTCCTTTGCTAATTCTTTAACCATATCCATATCAAATTTAGCTCTACCAGATTTAGTATTAGCTCCTTTTACTTTAGGCTCTATACCCATATACTTAAATACGATTTCACCTAAATGCTTTTTTGATTGAATATTAATATACTCTCCGTCATTAGACTCTTTCCACATCGCCATAGAAATCCTAACTTTTTCTACATCTTCTAATATAGACTCATCTCCGGTTAGTAAAAACTCTCTAACAAGTCTTTCTTTATCATTAGAAGGTTCAAAAGCTTCTATATTCTTCTGAGTAAGAGAATACTTTCCAGTCTTTTCGCTTTTAGGTAAAGGTATTGAGTATCTAGTTATTAAGTTCTGAGCCCAATTGCCTTTATGAGAAACAGGGAAGTTAGTCATAGCAGTTGCAACTACCCACTCTTTTACTTCTGCAATATCGAGAAGAGATTTCATTACTATTTCCTTATTAGCTTTTTGATCCTCAACTATTTCGTTATATACTTTTTCAATAAGCTCTACATCTAAGTCGACTCCTGCTGCTTCCATAGGAACAGTAACTTCACGGTATATAGGCATTACTTCTTCTTCAAAGAAAAACTTCTCTAAACCTTCTTCTTTTAACTTCTTTAAATATAAATTACATATACGTAAAGTTAAATCCGTATCCGCTGATGCATACTTACTTAGTATGTCTAGGTCTGCTTTAAATATTTCATATAATACTTTAGTAGTAGAACCTCCGTTACTTTTAATAGATTCTTTCAGCTCTATCTGCTCTTTGTTAGCAGCTTCTTGTACATCTAGTCCTAGTTCCTTTTGGTTCATTATAGCAATAGACTTTAACCCGAAAGGATTACCAAATCCAAAAGCACCTTCCTCATAGACTGTATGAACTAATAAACCTGTATCTACATAAACACTAGGTAATAAGTCAACTCCGAAATAATTCTTAATAAACTGAACGTCAAAGGAAGCATTATGGAATACTAATTTTTTACCTATTAAAAGTTTTAGTAAATTTTTAGATATTACCTCTGTAGATTTACCGTTTATTTCCTGTAGTACTAGCTCATCTTTCTCATAATCAAAAACTAAAGTAGGTAAATAAAAACCTACTCCTTCGTCTCCAGAAACAGACCACCCGATAATTTTATTCTTACGAGGGTTAAGACCGGTAGTCTCAGTATCGACTGCTATTACATCTGAGTCTAGGATATGTTGATGAAGTAATTTTAAGGTCTCTTCATCTTGAACCGTATAGTACTTTTTTTCTAATTGCATATATAACCGTTTTATTTATTTAATAATATACGAAAAATTATTCAGAGTAAAAAACTCTTGAACAGCTTTCTTTCCGTCTTTAATATTTAATTTATCTTGATACATTTTTTCTATAGTATCTAGTCTTGGAGTATAATCTACTTCTATATCATCATCCATTTGAGTAATTTTTTCATCAAATGCTCTAGCATAGATCTCAAACTCTCCTTTGAACTCTTTTAAGAACTCATGCATTGCTGGTGATAACCATCCTGTATTCGCTCCAGATCCTTGTGGGTAATTTCTTCCTATTCTCTGATAGCATTTCTGTGAGCACCCTACTTTAAAGAACTGTTGGGTTCCGGAAGGTGCTTTATATACAATAAGGTATATTAACCTTTGCATTGGGAAGTCTTCTGGTACCATAGTGACATGGTTTTTTGTATCTCTTCTAACTTTTAATTTTAAAAAGTACTTGTACCTATTTGCTTCTGTGATATGTTCTGTTAAAGCTCTTGTGCTCTGTTCTAGCTCTCTAGGTAGTACAAATGAATCTAAATACTTAAAATTTTTTGGTATCATCTCGATGTTAGCTTTTTTAACCTTTCGTTAAACCTTTTCATTTCTTCTTTTAATGCTTTTTTACCTGCAGATGATAATGTACTGTCAGTTCTTTGGGCATATTGATTCTTTGCTTTTGAATATCCTGGGTGTTTCATAACCTTTATTGTTTTACTATTATACCTTAATATAAGAAAAATAACAATAGGATCCAACTTTTTCCCTAGTATTCTCCGTAAAGATCGAACTTTTCTGGTTTAGGTTCTTCTATGGTTATCTCCTCTGTTTTTATAGCAAACAGT
>Ga0206128_1002353_pt1 | contig 17233 bp, 9 predicted proteins | sample Helgoland_Spring_7_FD_148601 | JGI IMG/M metagenome (GOLD analysis project Ga0206128, IMG submission 148601) | Pelagic subsurface seawater microbial communities from Kabeltonne, Helgoland, North Sea - Helgoland_Spring_Bloom_20160426_1 | ecosystem: Environmental > Aquatic > Marine > Epipelagic ... | reverse complement strand
CCCCATGGAGATTATATTATCCTCTCCGCCGCCACCGCCGCCGTTACCTTCACCGAGTGTAATGTTGTCAAAGTAGTAATCTGAATCATCTCCAGGATTTCCAAAATCCATAAAAACTACTACTTGACTATAATTAGTTGACTGATCGACAGAACTAAAGTCAAAGCTTAGATTTTCCCAAGTATTACTCGTAGAGGTTGTAGCCATCACTTCGACAAAAGTATTTGGATCATTACTATTTTCTATTTTAATCATTACCGTAGCTCCAGATTTTGGACTCCATACATCCATTGTGATATTTGTTTCAGAACTAAAATCTATTGGATTCGGCATTTCAACAAATCCACCAGCCCAAACTTCTGCACCCTCGGCCTTGAAAAATTTCACTACTCTATTCGATGTGTTTCCGTTCATGTCCGGGTTATCTACAATAGATAATTCTGCGTTTCCAAATGAAATAAGTCCGTAATCAATTTCATCACTTTCGAAGTCAATTGGAAAAGATAGTTGTACAGCAGGTAATACAATAGTAACGGTTTCAGTTGCTTCTATTGTAGTTGTTGATCCTGATCTTGCTATTACCCTTACTTCAAAATCTCCAGCTTCTGTGTAACTGTGGTTGGCAGATGAACCTTCCATAATGATAGTTGGGACTTCATCAACTAGATCACCAAAAAAGATGTCATAGCTCATTGCATTAGTTGCACTGGGAGTAACAGTGATTACATTAGTATTTACTTCATCTATTGAGATGTCTAATATTAAATCACTAGGAGGATCAAAAGCAACTGTCAATGTTTGCGTAGCTTGAATAGAATCTCCCATAACGTTAAACGCAGTACCAGTAATAGTGAATGTACCCTCTGCATATTGATGAGTTGCAGCCTGTCCTACATCGATTCTGTCCTCTGTAGAACCGTCGCCAAAGTCTAGTTTAAAGTATGATGCACCTTCAGCTGTAGGGGTGATATTTACTAATCCTACTTGGTCGGCGTCTGGCTGTATGTTCATCTGTAAGTTAGATGGTGCAGTGACAGATATTCCTGTGAAAGGATCGTCTTCGCTACAGGCTATGATCGTTGTGATCGCAAGTAGTATTGATAGTGTTTGTTTTATGTATTTCATATTTATCAATTAGATTGATTTAATTAATGTTCATTGTTTTCTTTAAAGGCCTCTATTATTGAACGGAGTACTAATTATTATATCGTTAAAGATTGAGATCCGAAAAATTTAACAATGTTAAAAGTGCTAGTGGCTTTAATACCCCGGATTTTGTGCCCATATATTTCCTGCAACTTCTATCTCTACTAATGGGATAGGGAAGAGCTCATGAGTGCCAACTATGAAGCCGGGAATCTTTGCCGCAGCTTCACCTCTTCTTACCAGATCAAAAAATCTATGTCCTTCTCCAGCAAGCTCTAGTCTACGTTCTTGCTGTATATCTTGTTCTAAAGATCCTGCTGTAGTTACTAGATCACTTAATCCTGCTCTAGTTCTTACCCGATTTACATACTCTTGCGCTTTCGCATCGTTGCCTGTAGCGTTGTAGGCTTCAGCCGCAAGTAGTAATACATCACTAAATCTAATCGCTCTATAGTTAGTAGAATTAGTCAAGTTAGGGTCTTGAAAAGCTTCTCCTGTTCGTGGAATATATTTATGGTTATAATATCCAGTATGCTCCCAGCCCTCTCCGTATGACACTTGATTTCCCTGTGACTCTTGCTCGCTTTTGTAAGCCTCTATATCCATAATAGTTGCGCGTAACCTATTGTCATTTGGTGTATATTGATCCACTAAATCTTGCACTGGTACGTTGAAGCTAAATCCACTTACATACGTAGGTCCACTGTATCCTCGGATACCAGAAAATCCAACCATTACATTACCTTCACTACATTGTAAACAGCCGAATCCTGCACCCTGTTCATTTGAATATTGTACTTCAAATACTGACTCAATATTATTTTCTGCTACTTGCGTAAAGAGTGTATTGTAATCATCATATAGATCATATACACCTGAATCAATTACATCATCTAATATAATTGTCGCTGCGCCAAATTTCTCTTGGAAAACTAAAACTTTTCCTAGAAGAGCTTGAGCTGCTCCTTTAGTTACACGACCTTTTTGATCCCACGATGTAGGTAATACATTTGAAGCGAATGTTAAGTCAGATTCTATCTGTGCATATACATTAGCTTGCGCTTCTCTGCCATAATCTTGCACAGACCCAAAACTTACTCTCACATCAATAGGCATCGGTATATCACCAAACCATTTTGTCAATTCAAAAAAGTAATATGCTCTTAAGAAAGCTGCTTGACCCATTACTAGATCTTTATTTTCGAAATTAGTTTTATTTTCAAATTCGAAAATGTAATTACATCTATTTACTCCAGCATACATCCAATTCCAAAGATCTTGTAAATTGCTATTTACAGGACCATGTCTCATATCATCTATCTCTTGAAACCCCGGAACATCATTTGCATTTTCTCCTCCACAAAGAGTATTATCAGATGCAAATTCACCCATCATGACATTGATGTAAGATGACTGCAGTAAATCGTATGCTCCTATTAATGCCTGTTGGTAATCGTCTTCAGAGTTGAAAAATGTCTCCGAATTAATTTGGTATAATGGATCTACCTCTAGGAATTCACTACATGACTGACTTACCATTATTATAGCTGCCAGTATCCAAAATTTTATATTAGTTATTTTATTCATAGTCTATAATGTTATTTTGATACCTGCAATAAATGTTCTTGCTTGAGGATAGTATCCGTTATCTATTCCCGAGTCCAGAGGATTTCCAGAGGAAATGTTAGGATCATATCCTTGGTATTTTGTCAATGTAAATGGATTACTTACTGATCCATAGATTCTTATTTTTTCAAATCCGATACTTTGAATTCCATATCGAGGAATAGTGTATCCTAGTTGTAAAGTTTTGATACGTAGGTATGAACCATCTTCAATAAAATAATCAGAGAATAGATTATTGTCGGTAGCTCCGGTAGTTAGTCTTGGTACGTTAGTACTAGTACCCTCACCGTGCCATCTATCAACGCTATAAGCTGTCCTATTAGTGAGTGGAAGGTTACGTGCGTAGTTACGAACTAAATCTCTTCCTACCTGAGCATCCGCAAATGCTGAGAAATCAAATCCATGAATCTCTGCGCTGAAACTCATTCCAAATATGTATTCAGGAATAGGGCTACCAATAAATGTGCGATCTTCTGAATCGATTGCTCCATCATTATTACGATCTACAAATTTTAAATCTCCTGGTAGTGCGTCTGGTTGCGATGCGTGAGATTCTATCTCACTTGCATTTTGGAACACACCATCGGTTTCTAAGCCATAGAAATATCCAATTGGTTGTCCTACTTCCCATCGTGTTGGAGGTAATTGGCCAATTGAGAATCCTCCACCTTGTATAAATGATACACCGTCATTAAGACTTGTAGTTTCGTTCTTTAATTTTGATCCGTTTACTCCGAAATTGAAACTGATATCTTCAGAAAAATCATATCTATAGTTGATCGCTAATTCGATTCCAGTGTTCTTAATCGATCCCGCATTAGCAATTGGAAGTCCTCCACCAGGAGCAGTATATCCGGTAATCCCAGATACAGGGATCGAAAGTAGTAAATCATTACTTTCTTTAATGAAGTAGTCTGCTGTTACGGTTAATGCTTCATCAAAAAGATTTACATCTAATCCTAGATTGAACTGTGTGTTGCGTTCCCAATTGATATCTGGATTGGAAATAGCACCTACTGCTTGCCCAAATACTAAAGTATTACCATCGAAAACATATTCTGATTCACCATTGAGCCCAGCTACATATCGGAAATCTCCAATTTTATCATTACCCGTCTGGCCATAACTCAATCTCAGTTTAGCAAAATCAATAATATTATTATTCTGTAGGAATGACTCTTCGCTCATCACCCAGCCGACAGAAATAGAAGGGAATATTCCGTATCTGTTGTTAGGGCCAAATCTAGTAGTACCATCGCGTCTAATGATACCTGAGATAAGATATTTATAATTATATCCATATTGTATTCTTCCAAACTGAGACATTAATCTGAATGTACCAGCACCAGAGCTAGCGCCTCCAGGTCTGATCTCATTAGCTTGAGATACTGCTGCAAATTCGAAAGAGTTGTTAGGCACTCCAAATCCAGTTGCGTAAACACCTTGAAAGTTTTCTTCATACATAGAAGTTCCTGCTGTAACATCTATTTTGTGAACATTATCGTAAGCATAAGTATAATTTAATACATTATCCCAACCCCATGATGAGTACTCCTGTGTCGATTCGCTTACTGAACTTTCTACAGTATTGAATACTTTTCCCGATCCATAAAATTCGATAGGTGAAAAACCTCTATTCGTAACTAAAGAAAAGTTGAAAGGAAGGCTAGAAGTGAAGGTTAATCCTTCAGCTATATTATAACTTAACCCTGCTGTTCCACTGAATCTATTGACATCTACATTGTTAAATGTATTTGCGATCTGCTGTAGGGGATTGATTACTTCTGCCCCTAATCCCTCAGCTAAAGTGTAATCTCCATCTTCATCAAAAGGGGTAAGTGTAGAAGGCATATTGAGTGCATTGAAAAGAACTGATCCAATTGCATTTTCACTAAGTGTTTTTCTGTTTTGCTTCGCATATGTTACAACAGAATTGAATTTGAGTTTCTCCGAAAGATCCACATCAAGATTTACATTTCCAGTATATCTTTTAAATCCTGCTTTTTCGCCACCTACAATACCTTGTTGATCAAAGTATGATCCACCAATAGCATATCTAGCTCTATCACCACCACCCCGTACATTTAGGAAGTAGTTTCTGATAGGTGCATTTTGGAAAACTTCATCTTGCCAATCAGTACCTTCTCCTAAATCAGAAATAACATTAAATGGAGGCGTTTGTCCACCATTAGCATGGGCTTCATTAGAGAGAATTGCATACTCCGTTGCATTAAGTACTGGAATACGTCGAGCAGAACTCTGGGTGCCAACATATGCATGGAAGTCGATGACTGGCTTATCACTTTTAGTACCTTTTTTGGTGGTGATTAATACTACACCATTGGCGGCTTGTACACCATATATACTAGCTGAAGCATCCTTAAGAATGTTTATACTTTCTATACTATATGGGTCAAGTGCGCTGAGGTCAGCATATCGTACACCGTCTACGAGTATGAGAGGATTATTGTCACCATTTGTTGAGATACCACGAATACGTATGTTGTAACCGCCACCTGGAGATCCAGATTGTGAACTGATCTGTACACCAGCCGATTGTCCTTGTAGTGCTTGCTCTAATCTATTAGGGTTAAGTTTAGCGACCTCTTCAGCTTTCACAATAGATACCGCTCCTGTTATTTCCTTTTTTGTTGATGACCCATATCCGATTACTACTACTTCGTTAAGTAGAGCTGATGAAGAATTAAGTGCAAAATTCATTTTTTCAATTCCAGTTACGGTTGCCTTCGCAGATTCGTAGCCTACATAGCTCATTTCTAAAATGTCACCAACGGAGGCTAATATTTCATAATTTCCGTCCAAATCGGTAACAGTACCAATTGTAGTTGTTAGATTAAAAATATTAGCAAAAGCTAATCCTTCGTCTGTGCTAGCATCCGTAAGCGTACCAGTAATTGTGCCAGTTTGTGCCAATAATCCCATCGGTATTAAATACAGGAATATTAGCCATAGTCTTTGTTTCATATGGTTTGTTGTGTTAGTGCGATTATCTATTAATAATCGGGAAAAGATAAAAGAAATAGACAGAAAGAACATTTCAAAAAGTGTCTTTTGTCTTTTTGACGATCTAATAATTTCGATACTCTAATGAAAACTAAGTAGAAGTATGAGAATACCTGTGTATTCAAAAAAGTTAATAGTTGTAAGCCGAACGCCGCGCTCATGTGGCATTCAGCTTACAATAAAAATTATTTATATTTTTATAAATCTCTGAGTACTTCTGAATGTATCAGTAGTAAGAGACAAAATGTATGTTCCTTGTGGGTAATTGGCTACATTGATTGCATTACCTGTTGTGTTGTTTCCAATTTGGATCGTATTTCTTAATTCACCTTGTAGAGAGATGATCTTTACAATACCATTGTCAAATGATGTGAGTACATCTAAGTACATAAGATCTTGAGCAATAGTAGGGTAGAGGTTTATTAAATTGTTATTCGCTTCTAGATCGGTAGTATTTGTCATACAAGCTTCACAGCTCTCATAACAAACTACGCCTGTCGATGATACAGCTTCAGCTTCTGTAAGGTCTACTAATCTATTAGTGAACATTCCGTCCGGTGTTGTCACAGTACATGAACTACCTTCAATCAAAGATTCTTGGTTTTCACCATCCACCCCGTTTTTGAATTTGTATTCGTAGATGGTTTTGTCCAATTCTATAGTTACTGTCCATACACCATCCCCATCATCGTCAGTCATTGGGATATTACCCCAGTTAGAGAATTGCCCAAAAAGATTAACACCATCTGCACTTACCGTTGCAACTTCATTCATATCTACAGAGAAAGTAGTCATTGTAGGTTCTGCAGCAGGGGCACAGTTAGTATCAGTAGTACACTCAGCGAAGCAAGTGTTTACTTCTGTAGTCCCAGCGTCTAGATATCTGTCATTGAAATTGTCTGGATTTGCACAGTCCTGCCCTGCTATGTTTTCCTTACATGAGAAATCAGGGCAATTGCCATTAGTGAAAGTATAAAACCCTTCCCATCCTACAAGTCTTTCTATAGTAACACTATAAACTCCGTCTCCATCTTCATCGCTCATTTCATAGTTTCCTCCTGGAGCCCCAAATTCAGCACCTCCAGCTAACCAAACTCCCGTATCAGACGGATCATCTACACCTACGTTCCATGTAATATTTGCTGAAGTGCCACACGCATAGCAGCTTGCATAGCATACTGCATCTAAGTTCGTATCGGCAGTGACTGAGACTATTCTATTCGTAAATCCGTCTGTAGTAATTGTACAACTGTTTGTTTTATTTAGATCTTCCGATCCTGTCCAATCATCGAATGAGAATTTGTATTCATGTGATCCAATTGGTAAACTTAATGTAGTCGTCCATACTCCATCTGCATCATCGTCATTCATTGGATTGGCATTGCCTGACCACTCATTAAAAGCTCCACTTAGATACATTTGTGTAAATGTTTCAGTAGATTCATTCATATCTACATTAAAAGTAACTTCATATTCAGGAATTTCACCACTAGTTACTACTCTTACATTGTCGAAGTAAGTGATTACGTCTACGTCAGCAGCATCTACCAGAAAATCAGCGAAGAATACTAGCTTGGAGTATGTATCTCCTATTGCTGGTGTGAAAGGATCTTCTAATGATGGTGCTGTGAAATCAATACATACGGTTTCCCATTCATTTACAAGGGTATTTGATACTGATTGAATCCAATTTGGTGCACCACCCATTGCTTCTTCAAATTTAACAGAGATAGTACCTATATGATCCATATGAACATCAAGGCAAATCATACCACTAGTCGCGTCTACTGGTGTCGTAGGATTAGGATTTGTAAAGGCTCCAGCCCATGGTTGTGCATTTGCTGGCTTATTAAGTTCGAATACAGTACTACTCATGTTGATACCTGACATATTAGGGTTCGGTACTGGTGCAACAATAGAATCAGCTAGTGTACTTCCAAAGTGAAATAAGCCTGCAGTTGTTTCCGCAGTTTCCGCATCTAAAATTATAGTTGTCGTTTCGCCACTGCCGCCACCATCTGGGAACACTATATTATCAATATATATTATTTGTTCTGCAGGTGCAGCTTCTCCTAATCCATGGAAAAGAACTAATCTAGAGAACATTTTTCCCGCAGTCATAGAATTATTAGCTTCTCCTGCCTGAGTTAAATCAAAACATAACGTTGTCCATTCGTTCAGTACATCGTTTTGCACTGTTAGTTGCCATTCGTCCTCTGCTGTTCCATTTTCTAACTTTACAGTAAGACTATTTGTTTCTGAGAAATGTACGTCAATACAAATTTCTCCACCATTGGTCGCATCTATTCCTTCTAAAGGATCAGGATTAGAAAACCCACCTGCCCATTCTGGACCGTTGGCTAATTCTGTGAACGGATATACAGTTGCACTTGTATTGATACCACTAGGATTAGGGTTAGCTACAGGATCTAATACTATTCCTTCTTGGGCTCCTCCAAAGAATTGAAAAGGAATAGTAGTCTCAGGAGACTCGTAATCAAATACATTCTGAGCGTTTATCGATACCATTCCTAAGAATAGCATAATAGGGAGTAAATATTTTTTCATTCTTTTAGGTTTATTTGATTATCCGATTAGTAAGTATGAGATACAATGATCGACATAGATCTCTAAATATTTTGACAATAATACGCCATAGATAACTGAAAAACAGTGAAAATAACTACATCTTTACTACATCATCGTCTAATTAATTTATATTTACAGATGTATGGAATATAGTGATAATTTTAACGTAACTAATTGCAAGTCATTATTTTGTGTGCCTTTAATTCGCTTGATTGTTTGTGTTTTATTACTACATCATAGTTCATTTTTACTTTCTCAAGTTAAAGTTTTAGGTATTCCAAATATAGAATCGTTTACAAAAAAGGATTATAAGGCAGGTACGTCTAATTGGTCTATTGTCTCCATGAATAATGGAAATATACTTGTGGCTAACAATTCTGGATTTTTGGATTACAATGGAGTAAAATGGAATCTAAAGACCTTGCCTAACAGATCTATAGCAAGATCGATATGTTTAGCAGAATCGGGTAGAATATATGTCGGAGGACAGGATGAGATAGGTTATTATATGGCAGATTCTATTGGGAATCTCAGATTTCAGTCGATTAGACAGCAAATCCCAAGCATACATTTACCATTGGAGGATGTATGGGAATGTAGGGCAATTGGGAATAAGGTATGTTTTAGATCGACAAACAAAGTTTTTATATACGAAGAGTCAATAGGTTTTGAAGTAATTGATCCAAAAGGAACGATTATATCGATTGATGATATCAATGGTTCATTCTATTATACAGATCTTACCGAAGGTATAGTTTCGGTTGATAGTCAGATTCCACTTCAATTGGAGGGAGAGACTTTAATCGGCACTCAAATTGTCTCAATATTAGCTTTCGGTGAGCAAGAGATGCTTATACTTACTGAGCAAGATGGTGCCTATTTGGTATTAGATAATATTGTCCGAAGAATTAAAGAGACTACATTTGATATTATTAAGAGATTTAGAGTGAACTGTGCTGTAGCTATATCAAACGGTCAGTTTGCAATTGGTACTCAGTTTGGTGGCATTGTCATTATTGATCAGTATCAAGAAGTCATTTCTATCTATGACAAGTCCAATAATCTCATCAATAATGATGTCAGATCTCTAAGTACTGATGCATATGGTAACCTTTGGGCAGGCACTAATAATGGTATAAGTAAACTAGATCTAGCAGGTCGTATAAGAGTGTTCTCTCCTGACGGTGATGAACAAAGTTCTACGTACGATATTGCCTGCGCTAATGAAAATCTATATATAGGCACTAATACTGGATTGTATAGAACGGGTATATCTAAAGCAGGTAGGAGTTATATGCATGATGGATTCACGAAGGTGCCTGGATCAGACGGACAGATATGGGGCATCAATGTAATTGATGATAAAGTACTTATAGGCCATAATGATGGGCCATATCTATTAGAGGATGGATCACTTCGAAGATTAGCAGATCGGCCAGGAGTTTGGAAGTTTATTTCTACAAAGGATGAATACCTCTATGTGGGAACTTATACTGGTGTTGATATCTACAAATGGCATTTTGGTGTACCAATCTATTATAAATCCTTGGAAGGATTCACAGAGTCATCTCGAATAATAATTTCTGTAAGAGAAAATGAAATTTGGGTTTCCCATCCATATCGTGGAGTATACAGACTTACTCATAATGATCAATTTGAAAATGTGATTATTGAAAAATACGGAGAAGCAGGAGGTTTGCCCTCTGGCTTAGGTAATTATATTTTTGATATAAATGGAATACCTACTGTGACGGCTAGCACTGGTGTATATAGTTTTGATAGAGTGAGCAATGTATTTAAAGAAAATACTAACTTTCATGAGATAGATTCTGACGAACACAATGTGAGACGTCTATTAAATGAAGGATATTATATTGCAGAACACGAAGTGGGAAAGCTAAATATAGTTCAAGAATCTAAAGATACTATTAGGGAAATATATCCAGAGCTTAATGATGTTTTTGTTGGAGGTTTCGAGAATTTATACGAATTAGATTCTAATACAATTTTGATCTGTACTGATAAGGGAGTCATACTATATAATAGTTCTAATATTGGGGGAAACATTGCGCCTAATGTAGAGATACACGAAGTGAAATTGGCTACTAGAGATAATCAAATTCTACATGCTGGTTATGGTGTGATATCGGAAGATAATGTGGTTCTGCAATCCAATGAAAATGCAATAAGGTTTTTGTTTAACAGTTTTAACCATAGTGAGAGATCAAAATTTAGATATCGCCTAATTGGGTTGGAAGAGGAATGGTCAGATTGGACGAATGAATTAAGTAAGGAGTATAATAACCTATCACATGGATCATATAGCTTTGATGTACAGACCGCAGATATGTACGGAACCACATCTGTATCTAAGAGTTATTCATTCGAAATTAAAGCACCGTGGTATTTGTCTTCAGTTGCTAAGTTGCTTGTTATAATACTATTTGTTGGGGGATTATTACTGATCTATATTGTTCCTCAAAAAAAATATAAAACTGAAACCAAAGTATTACAATTAGCAAATCAACAATCGGAAGAAGAAATCGAAATACTCAAATCTCAACAGCTTGAATCTGAAATCGTCCATAAAAATGCTCAACTCGCATCTTCAACATTACATCTAGTACAGAAAAATGAAACGATTAATAAAATCCGGACAGAAATAGAAAGCGTTAGAAAAACAGTTAAAGATCCGGAAGCGAAGAAAGAATTGAAGAAGGTGATTTCTGTATTGTCCGATGATGAACGATTGGAGGACGATTGGGAAAGCTTTAGTGTGCACTTTGATCAAGTGCATTCCGACTTCCTTAAGCGACTGAAAGAACAATATCCTGAGTTGACTCGAAAGGATCGCAAGATGGCCGCTTACCTCAGAATGAATTTATCGACAAAAGAAATTGCACCGCTACTAGGTATCTCAGCTAGAGGTGTAGAGATCGGAAGGTATAGATTGAGAAAGAAAATGGAGTTGGATACTGGGATAAAGTTACGCAAGTATATGGTGGAGTTTTGATGGAAGAGAATGATTGAATTAACATTTTATATTATGTTTTGAATAATACTTTGAAAATGGCGTGCTTACTATATCGGTAACTTAATTAATAAAATTTGACATATTTTTTGCTGTTGCTGCTTGTAGACGTTGCATTTTTGTCTAAGTTATGAAAAGCTTCATAATTCCAATCACACGTTCAGTAGTAATCCTAGTAATGTACATTTCTATTACATATTCTTATCAGATCTATATTGTATTGATCTAAGGCAGATGATCAAAATCATATTTTTTATAAATGACTTCATTATATTTGAAACTAAATATAATAACTGTACTAATGGTAAAATATAGAAAAGAGAAAGACAGCATAGGATATATCAAAGTACCTTCAGATGCATATTATGGACCGCAAACGCAAAGATCTATTCAAAACTTTAAGATAGGTGGACAACGTATGCCTATCGAAGTGATTAAAGCGTTCGGAGTACTTAAAATGGCTGCGGCAAGGACTAATGCCGCATTAGGTGTATTATCAAAAAAGAAAGCAGTACTCATAGAAAGAGTATGTAAGGAGATAATAGAAGGAAAACTCGACGATCAATTCCCATTAGCAGTTTGGCAGACAGGTAGTGGTACTCAGTCTAATATGAATGTCAATGAGGTAGTAGCCAATCGAGGACATGTACTTAAGAAGGGTAGTCTTGCTGACGAGAAGAAAGCGTTGCACCCAAATGATGATGTAAACAAATCTCAATCATCGAACGATACATTCCCAACAGCTATGCATATCGCGGCTTATCATACGGTGGTAGATGTAACTATCCCTGGACTGAAAAAACTAAGAAATACACTTCATGCTAAGTCCGAAGAGTATATGAATGTGGTGAAGATCGGACGTACTCACTTCATGGATGCTACACCTCTTACACTTGGACAAGAATTGTCAGGATACGCGTCTCAATTAGAGCATGGCATACGAGCAATAGAAAATACTATGGCCCACTTATCGGAGCTAGCGCTTGGAGGTACTGCCGTTGGCACTGGACTTAATACACCTAGAGGATATGCTAAGAAAGTAGCAAAAGAAATAGCTAATATAACAGGCCTACCTTTCGTAACTGGTACTAATAAGTTTGAAGGATTGGCAGCGCATGATGCTATCGTAGAGACTCATGGAGCACTCAAGACTGTCGCTGTGTCTCTTATGAAAATAGGTAATGACATACGCATGTTGGCATCTGGTCCAAGGTGTGGCATCGGAGAGCTTAATATTCCAGCTAACGAACCTGGATCGTCTATCATGCCTGGTAAAGTGAATCCTACACAGTCGGAAGCACTGACGATGGCTATGGCTCAAGTAATGGGAAATGATGTAGCCATTAATATTGGTGGTATGAATGGACATTTTCAGCTCAATGTGTTCAAGCCAATGATGATCTATAATTTTCTTATGTCAGCAAGACTGATAGGTGATGCTTGTATTAGTTTCAGTGATAATTGTGCACAAGGTTTAGAGCCTAACTACGAGAATATCACAGCGAATCTCAGTAATAGTCTCATGCTAGTTACTGCTTTGAATACAAAGATAGGTTACGATAATTCTGCAACTATAGCCAAGAAAGCACATAATGAAGGAACTACTCTCAAGCAAGCAGCAATGGACTTAGGTTTCCTTACTGAGAAAGAATACGACCAATGGGTTAAGCCAGAAAAGATGACTAAGGGATTGTAAGATTGTATATTTTTTTAGACAAACGTTTAGCCTAGTTTCATTCATTTGATGCTAGGCTTTTTTCGTTTCAGATTAATCTAAGATCCAAGTTTGAGTATTATTGTAGATACGTTTTCGGGTATCAGGATATTTTTTTAGTGGCCTGTTTCCTTACTTTTCTTTAGTCTTGAAAATCAAATATATTTCTTAGAATCCAGCATCTTGTATCATATAACTATTGTACATGGTGGTGTACTTCTTCCAGGGTGTGTCTTTATAATAGTCTCTAGCAAAGTAGGTGATTTTAAGCTCCATACTTCTTGAGTCTTGATATCCAGGTATAGGTTGTATTACCTTCAAGCCTTCATCTAGAAATACTACAGTAGGAAAGCTAAGTCTACCCTTGAGAATGAGTTCAGCTAACTCGTGATGACCTTTACGACCAGATTTAACATAAGAGTATTTTAATCCATTGAAAATAATATCATCCTTATATTCAGCATCGAACTTGACAGCATAATAATTATTGTTAATATATCTCGCGATATCAGCTTTTTGGAATGTATTTTTATCCATACGCTTACACCAGCCACACCAATCGGTGTATACATCTATTAAAACTTTGCGAGCTTTTCTTTTCTGCATTACTTGCATTTCTTCCCATGTAAGCCATTGTATCTCATCCTGAGCATGAGATACGCTTATACTGATCATTATGCTAAATACTATATGTATGACTCTTAACATCAATTTTTTATGTGCTGTATTCGCAGATTTATCGACTGAACCTGTTGTTTATAAGGCTCATCCTTTCTGTGATACTAAAATATAATTACACAAGCGATTATACAAGCTATTTTCGGTGGGATTACATGGTTTAAGTTTACTTTAACTCAATTTAATGCCTATTGTTGTTGAATTGTTATAGAGCAATAGATGGTTAACTTGGCAAACGCTTGGGGTCACCTCAAAATTTCTGGTAATACCAATATTTGTTAATATCTTTTTTGAGGTGTGACAAAGCTCAATATGGTAGGAAGTAGCGATACACTTTGGTTAGACATTGGGTATGATAAGATATAGATGCCATAAGGTAAGATTTTGAGAATCTTAAGAAAGAGACCTTCTTGAAGAGAAAAAAATAGAAGAGAAGAGATTCAAGGTCGTGATTACTAATAATAAAGATATACCACTGTAAATCACCGTGGTTGAGGCATTACCCGTATCTCAAGACGAAGATCTGGAAGTGACGATCAACGATTTATTGAATGGTGTAATGAGTCAAGGTAGAGGTAAAGTAGAATGGGATCTCAAGCTCATATCAGGTCAATCTATAGAGTTGATTATATAACTGAATTCTCCATCCATTCGTTTAGATAAAAATATTAATTTTGCGCATTAAAGAATAATTCAACAATATGTCAAGAATAATAACACTGAGAGAGGCTATCGGAGAAGCGATGTCAGAGGAAATGAGAAGAGACGATTCAGTCTTTTTGATGGGAGAGGAAGTAGCGGAATACAATGGTGCTTACAAAGTGTCTAAGGGTATGCTTCATGAGTTTGGTCCTAAGCGTGTGATCGATACACCTATTGCAGAGCTTGGATTCGCTGGTATCGGTGTAGGAGCAGCTATGAATGGACTAAAGCCGATTGTTGAGTTCATGACATGGAATTTTGCAGTGTTAGCATTTGACCAGATTATCAATAATGCAGCTAAGACACTGACACAATCTAATGGTGAGTTTGGATGTCCTATCGTATTTCGTGGACCATCAGGAGCTGCAGGTCAGCTAGCTCAGCAGCACTCTCAGACTTTTGAGGCATGGTTGGCCAACTGTCCGGGACTCAAGGTTATATCTTGTGTAGATCCTTATGATACAAAAGGCCTGATGAAATCTGCGATTAGAGATCAAGATCCTATATGCTTTATGGAATCAGAACAACTATATGGACTTAAAGGTGAAGTGCCAGAAGAGGAGTACTTAGTACCGATAGGAAAAGCAGTAGTTAGATCAGAAGGTACAGATGTAACTTTAGTATCATTTAATAAGATGATGGAAGTAACTAAAGCCGCAGCAGCAGAATTAGCAAAGGAAGGTATCTCAGCAGAGGTAATCGATCTTCGTACTATACGGCCATTAGATCACGAGACGATCGTGAAATCTGTAAAGAAGACTAATAGACTAGTCGTAATAGACGAATCATGGCCATTTGCAGGAGTGTCTGCAGAGATAGCTTATGAGATACAGAAGTATGCCTTTGATTACCTAGATGCACCTGTGACAAGGGTCAATAGTGCTGATGTATCATTAGGATATGCTGCACCTTTCGTAGATGAATATCTACCTAATCCCGCTAAAGTGATCAAAGCCGTAAAAGAAGTAATGTACGCAAGAAGATAGTTCAGTTATAGTATTGTGGAAGATATAAGAGGAGCTGTTTTTCAGCTCCTCTAATTTTTTTTAAGATTTCTATGAGACTTACTTAAAGATACGAGTCTTAAGTAATGAATAAGTTGGGTCAGTAAAACATAGTCGCTGGCAAAATGACTATTTCGAAATTCAAATAAAATATAAATTTGTTAATAGTGGAGAGAGCTCAAAAATTGAGACTGTAATGTCTCGATTCTGAAAGTCTCATTTCTGAAAATCTAATTAAAGCATGAAATTTAACCCATGGCATGATGTCTCAATAGGAGATAATGCACCAGGAGTAGTAAAAGGAATTATTGAAATACCTAAGAATGTAAGAGCCAAATATGAGCTTGACAAGGAATCAGGAATGCTCATACTTGATCGAGTGTTATTTGCGTCCATTAACTATCCAGCTAATTATGGTTTTATTCCAAGGACATATTGTGATGATGATGATCCGCTAGATATATTGGTAATATCTCAGATCGATATAGTGCCAATGTGTTTGGTAGAAGCAAACGTAATCGGAGTAATGCGTATGATCGATGGAGACGAAATGGATGATAAAATCATCGCCGTAGCGACTAATGATATGTCATTTAATCATGTGAAAGATATATCAGATTTACCGGCTCATTGGCTTATAGAGTTAAGATCTTTTTTTCAAGATTATAAGAAACTTGAACATAAAACAGTCGTTGTGGAAGAATTTCAAAATAGAGAAGTGGCTATGAAAGTAGTAGAACAAGCTATTAAGGATTACGATGCTAAATTTGGTGATAGAGATTAATCTGTTCAATCTTATAAAAGTAAAAGACCAGTTATCACTTATAGAGATGACTAGTCTTTTACTTTTATGGGGCGTTTTCTATTTGCTAAATCATTCAAGAAAACTATCATACTCATAATGATGTAGGGTATAATCATCTAAGCTATTTGTCTATCTTTGCAATATGGAATTTTCAGATCTTAATATTAGTAGACAGATGCTCAGGGCCCTTGATGATATTGGGTTCAAAAAGACAACTGACATACAAGAAAAGGCATTTTCTACTATCATGTCAGGACGTGATGTAGTAGGTATAGCACAAACAGGTACAGGTAAGACAATTGCTTATCTATTGCCAGTATTGAGATTGTGGAAGTTTACCAAAGATCCTAATCCACGGATACTAATATTAGTACCTACTCGTGAGTTAACTCTACAGGTCAAAGCGGAGATAGATAAGCTTACAGAATATATGAATGTAGTTACGGTCGCGGCCTATGGAGGTATCAATCTTAAAAAACATAGCGCGGAGTTAATGGAGGGTTGCGATATAGTTGTAGCGACTCCAGGAAGGCTTCTGGATTTGATTTGGACAAAAGCTCTTAATACAAAATTCATCAAGAAATTGATCATTGATGAAGTAGATGAAATGCTTAATCTAGGATTTAGGTCTCAACTTAATGATATTCTAGAGCTGCTTCCGGAAAAGAAACAAAATTTACTTTTTTCGGCTACGATTACAGAAGATGTTGCTGTCCTTATAGATGATCATTTCAATTCACCCGAAAGAATCATATCTGCAGATTCTGGTACACCATTAGATAATATTACACAAGTAAAATTTCACGTTCCAAATTTCTATTCCAAGGTAAATTTACTTAAGTATCACCTACAAGACAAAGAGAAGTTTAACAAGGTGATTATCTTTCTTAATACCAAGAAGATGTCAGATATAC
>Ga0206128_1002345_pt1 | contig 17252 bp, 15 predicted proteins | sample Helgoland_Spring_7_FD_148601 | JGI IMG/M metagenome (GOLD analysis project Ga0206128, IMG submission 148601) | Pelagic subsurface seawater microbial communities from Kabeltonne, Helgoland, North Sea - Helgoland_Spring_Bloom_20160426_1 | ecosystem: Environmental > Aquatic > Marine > Epipelagic ... | reverse complement strand
AAAATCAACCTCTACCTGACCACCTTTCTCGCCGGTATGGCGATCCGCTTCAACTGGCTCGATCTGGCGGAAAAATACGACAGCCTGGCGATTCTTGCCAATCCCTGGATCATCGGAGTTGCTGGTGTCCTGTTTTTACTCGAATTCTTTGCGGACAAGATCCCCTGGCTGGATAGCAGCTGGGATGCCATCCACACCTTCATTCGCCCGGTTGGCGGCTGCCTACTCGCCTTGGCCGCACTCGGGGAGATGGATCCAGCCGTCGCGGTGATCGCCGCGCTGCTCAGTGGAGGCACGACCCTACTCACCCACGCTACGAAGGCCAGCAGCCGCTTGCTCATCAACATGTCACCAGAACCTGTCTCCAATGTGGTTGCTAGCCTAGGTGAGGATGGTGTGGTGATCGCTGGTTTTGGCCTGATGGTCTTTGCCCCGGTGGCCGCTTTTTTTGTTTTTCTGGCAGTCGTCCTTATCGCCGTCTGGCTATCGCGCAAAACCTTTGGCACCATCCGCCATGGATACTCAGCCCTGCGCAACAAAAACAAAGCCGTGCCACCCACAATAGGTTCACCATAAGCTCGGGGCATTAGGCGGGCACTCAAACTTGGGGAATTCAGAGGATGTGCATTCAACACTCAAAATTCACCATTCAACATTCTGCCAGATGCAGGCTAGAAGCCCGCGTTCCCCTTAAGACTTCAGAGGATCTGCATCCACCAAATTCCAAATTCCAAATTCCTCATTCCAAATTCACTCTTCCTTCTTCCCAACTTGCCTCCAGTAGTCTAAAGACAAGCCAGCCGTGACTTTCGAGCCGGTTTCCTAGGCATGTTTCTGCTAAAAAAACTATTTCAGCTACGCGACAAGACGCACCAGGAGGAGGAGAAGCCCTTTCTTGAGCATCTCGAGGACCTGCGTACCGTCATCACACGCGTGGTGCTGACCCTACTCATCGCTATGGGTTTCTGCTTTGCCTTTCGCAATGAGCTGATGGAGCTCATTCGCCGGCCAGTGGAGCAGGTCTGGCAAGTCAGCCAGGAAGAGAAAATGCCTAGTGATCTGGCACTCGATACCTGGGAGGCCGCCAAAAAAGCCGAGCGCGATACCGCCAACTTCAGCTCAGGTCAGCGTGACTACTACTTCGAGCACCTTGACCCTGGCGGCAAGCTCAAGCTCAAGTTCCACACCGATTCCGTGCGCTACTACCGTGCCGCCATGGACATGGAAAACACCGACGAGTCAGGTGAGCGCTTCATCAAGGAATTCCCAGGTGTCTCTGACGACATGCGCAGCCAGCTACTCGCCCTGCTCGATGGAGAAAAACGCCCGGACGTCGCGGTCGATTCACGTGGCAAGCTAGTCTTGATGCAGGCCCTGAATCCCACCGAGGGTTTTATGCTTTCGATCAAGCTTTCCCTCTTTGCCGGCATCGTGATTTCCTTCCCACTGCTGCTGCTTTTTACTCTGCAGTTCATTTTGCCGGGTCTGAAGAAAAAAGAGAAGCGCGCGCTCTGGCCTGCGATGATCATCGGCTTTGGACTGTTCCTTGCCGGTGTGCTGTTCTCCTATTTCTTTGTATTGCCCAAGGTTCTGGATTTCTTCTATAACTACAGTCAGGAAATGGGTGTCACCAATGAGTGGCGAATCGGATATTATATCTCCTTTGCCACCCAGTTCACTCTGATCTTCGGCCTTGCCTTCGAGCTTCCCGTGGTGGTGATGACCTTGGTCAAGCTAGGGGTGCTCAATTACGAGATCATGCGCAACACACGCTCGTATGCCATTCTTGCTATTGTGGTCATTGCGGCACTCATCACCCCCACCCCAGATGTTGCCACGCTCGCCTTCTTGGCTGTGCCCATGATTCTGCTCTATGAGATGTGCATCTGGCTCTCCTTCTTCCACAAACGCAAACAACGGGAGCAGGAAATACGCGAACGCGAGGAACTGCGTCAGCAAATACTCGCAGCACCACCGGCCTTCGCCACCAGCCGCGAGGAGGAGGATGAAGAATGGAATGATGACCACCATAATGACGATCACCATGATCACTATCATGACGACGAACACAACGATCACGCTGATCCGTATCGTCACCAAGATCATGCCTATGACGACCATCATGACCATGACCCCCATGAGGAGTTAGGCGATCATGACGACGAACACAACGATCACGCTGATCCGTATCGTCACCAAGATCATGCCTATGACGACCATCATGACCATGACCCCCATGAGGAGTTAGGCGATCATGACGAACCGCACCTCGGTGACGAAGGCGAGGAAGATGACACCGGCACGTACGACTTCCCCGAGGATGAGCTAGCTCTCGACTTCACCGATGAACAAGCATCCGGTGACCCCGACTCCAGCCCCGACCCCGACCCCGACTCCCCCGACTCGAACAAAGAATCTAAAGACTGATCTTCTATCTTAAACTTAAACTGCCGCGAAGCGGCCACTTAAACTTCCCATGCATTCCATGACAGGATTCGGCAGTGCCGAGCACGCCACCAGTACCATCGTCGCCCGAGTAGAGGCGGCATCCGTCAACCGCAAACAAGGTGAGGTGGTCGTCAAGCTACCCCGCCCTTACGCCGAACTGGAAGCAGGCATCCGCAAAGCCGCGATGCAGAAACTCTCACGTGGCCGAGTGTCCATCAGCATTCATCTGGAAAAAGCCCAGGGAGCGACTAGCGCCATTCGCATTAACAGCTCACGCGCCCGTGCCTTGGAGAAGGCATTTACTGAGATCTCCGAAGCCATTGACCGGCAGGTGCAAGCCTCGGCCACTGACTTTCTGCGCACCCCAGAAATCCTCGAGTTTGATGACGACCCTACAGATGCGGAAGATGCGCTCAAAGCCATTACGCCGGCACTCGAAGCCGCCTTGGAACAGATGATCTCCATGCGTGCTGATGAAGGCCAGCATCTCCATGACGATGTTGAACCCCGCATCACCTCTCTGGAAACCATCACCAAACAAGTAGAAACCGAGGCTCCCGCTGTACTCACCCATTATAAGGAAAGCCTGCACCGCAGACTTACGGAATCTGGGCTTGATATCGATCTCGATGACGAGCGCATCCTCAAGGAGCTCTGCATTTATGCTGACCGCTCTGACATCACTGAAGAACTCACTCGCTTGGCTTCTCACTTTGAAAAGTTCCGTCAGTACTTAGGTCTCGATGAGCCTGTCGGCCGACCATTAGACTTTCTCTGCCAAGAGCTCAACCGTGAGTTCAACACCATCGGATCCAAGGCTAATAATGCCAATCTTGCGCAACTCATTGTGGATGCCAAAATCGAGCTCGAGAAAATCCGCGAGCAAATCCAGAACGTGGAATAATTACCATTCACTGTCCACCAACGACCACTCTCTTCCTTTGTCTTTTCTCGATCCAAACCAGACTTCGCTCAAGATCTGTGGTGTTACCCTTGCTGAGGATGCACAGAGGCTCATCTCTCTAGGAGTCGATGCCATGGGCATTAATTTCTGGCCTCATTCTAAACGCTATCTAAGCCCTGAAGCTGCCAGATCTCTCCTCATGGAGGCAAGCGGCCGGATCACACGCGTAGGTGTCTTTGTCAACGCAGAGGCGTCTGTGCCGCGGCAGCTTCTCGAAGACGGGCTCATCGACATCGCTCAGTTCCACGGTGACGAATCACCAGGATACTGCACGCCCTTTGCCGATGACTCACTGCCCTTCATCAAGGCGATCGGAGTAAGTAACAAGGCCTCGCTGGAAAACATCACTGATTATCGAGCGAGCGCCATCCTACTCGACACTCCCGCACCCGGCGTTTACGGCGGCACCGGAGAAGTTTTTGACTGGTCACACGCCGTGGAGTTCATCGGCGCCCACCCTGAAATCCCTGTATTACTTGCCGGAGGCATCACTCCGGAAAATGCTTCACAGGCGATCGAAAAAGTTCACCCCGCAGCACTCGATGTTGCCTCTGGTGCCGAGCTCTCGCCAGGAATCAAGGACTTCAAGAAAGTGGCAGCACTCATGGAATCGATAACCCGTTCCCGAACCCCGTGAACTTCGTCTACATATTTATAGGTGGTGGCCTAGGCGCGGTGTCACGCTTCGCTCTCTCATCAGCCGTGCAGACACTCGCAGAACAGACTCGCCTGCACCGTATCCCAGTGGGCATCCTCGCCTGCAACTTACTGGGCAGCTTGTTGATCGGCGCTTTTTTTGGCTATATCGCCTCGCGCTCTGAGGGCCACCCGGCATGGCTCCACCCTTTTGCCGTCACTGGCTTCCTCGGGGCTTTCACCACCTTTTCGACCTTTGCACTCGATACGCAGAAACTCTTTTCATCTAGCCCTTTGCTAGCTATCATCAATATCGCAGCATCGGTCATTGGCTGTTTGGCTGCAGTCTGGCTAGGATTCAAACTGGCTAGCTAAAACATTCCGACTGCCCTTAACCCATTCAATCACCAGAGAACCATGAGAAATCTAAAAGACGGTATTCGTTCACTGGTCAAAATCGACTTTTACGGCAACGTGCATAAATACTTCCGCGGCACCGACAAGGAGGAGCGTTTTGCCAACGAAATCCGCATCCTCAAGGCCCTCGAACAACGTGGCTGTGAACATGTGCCCCGCTATATCGAATCTGATGAGAGCGAGCTCCATCTTGTTACCAGTAACTGCGGCTCGCCAGCACCAGATATCTCGCAGAAAAAAACCGACAAAATCTTCCGAGATCTTGAGGAAAAATACGGTGTCCGCCACGATGACCCGTTTTCTCGCAACATCACCTACGACTCAAACGAGGGCCGTTTTTGTATTATCGACTTTGAACTCGCTACCCTGCTTGACGACCCAGGCAAAGGCGACAAGACCGCATCAGACCCCGAGCCGTGAGCGAGACGCCAAATCCATTTCTGCCTGGAGCTGGCCGCATGGAGGCGGAGGGTTGTCCCAGGGCCATTACTTGGTCCGCCAACTCGGTTTCGGGCACTAAAAAACCGATCAATGACGATGCCTGGCTGGCATTCGCCTCAGACATCAACGGTGCTTCATCACTGGGAAAAGACGGACGTCATTCGCTAAAGTCTCATGACCTCGTGTTTGCCGTATCCGATGGCATGGGCGGCGGTAACGCTGGCGATGTGGCCTCACGTTTGTTACTTGAATATCTTAGCGAGATGATTCCGCGCACCTTTAAAACGGCAGCCTCGGGCATGCACCCGGATTACCTGCACCACATGCAGCAAGCCATCAATGCCGTGCACCTCGCCATCAATGCGGATGCAGCCCATGATGACAACAAACAAGGCATGGCGGCAACCCTCGCTCTAGCATGGTTCACTCCAGAAAACCTCTACTTTTGCAATGTAGGAGATAGCCGACTTTATGTTCACCGCGCCCAAGGAGAGGAAAGCAAAACCACCCTGCTGACCCAGGATCATACTTTTGTTTGGAAAAAGCTTAACCGAGGTGAAATCAATGAGAGGCAGTTCCGGACCCATCCGAGGAGATCGGCTCTTTACGAAGTGGTCGGTGGAGGACACCGCACAGTGAACCCATATCTGGCGACATTCCCTTACCAATCAGGTGATCGTTTCCTGCTTTGCAGTGATGGTCTCATCGATGGGCTATGGGAAAAGAATATACATGCCACATTTTTAAAAAACTCGGGCTCGACAAGCGAGCTCACTGAGGCTCTCATGTGTCGCGCTGTCAGTAATGACGGCACAGACGACACAACACTGATATCGCTTGAAGTGCATGACCTTGAAGAAAACAGCTAATAATAGCCTTATTCTTCCGAAGTTGGCACATCATTTGCTCAAATTTGAATCGTTCAATGCTTGCCACGGCTTCTCAGACAGTGGCACTTCAGACAAAAATCCATCATAAACAAAGAATATGGCTAAATACAGACTCGATTACATCTGGCTAGACGGTTACACGCCTGTCCAGAATCTCCGCACCAAGTGCATGCTCAGGGACTTTGACGAGTTCCCTACCCTCGACCAGCTTCCTGAGTGGGGCTTCGACGGCTCATCAACTCAACAAGCTGAAGGTGGTGACTCCGACTGCGTGCTTAAGCCCGTAGCGCTTTACCCTGACGGCACCCGTGAAGACGGCATCCTCGTCATGTGTGAGGTCATGCTACCCGACGGCAGCGCTCACTCCTCCAACGGTCGTGCTACCATTCCCGATGATGAAGGAACATGGTTCGGCTTTGAGCAGGAATACTTCCTCATGCAAGAAGGTGTGCCCCTCGGCTTCCCCAAGGGCGGTTACCCCAATCCACAGGGTGAATACTACTGTGGTGTCGGTTTTGCCAACGTCGGCGGAATCTCTCGCGAAATCACCGATACTCACCTTGACCTCTGCCTCTACGCTGGCATCAACCACGAAGGCATTAACGCCGAGGTTGCCAAAGGTCAGTGGGAATTCCAGGTGTTTGCCAAAGGCTCCAAGAAAGCTGCTGACGATATCTGGGTAGCTCGCTTCCTTCTGCTGCGTCTCTGCGAAGAGTTCGAAGTAGACGTTGAGTGGCACTGTAAGCCAATCACCGGCGACTGGAACGGCTCAGGCATGCACGCTAACTTCTCCACCGATCACCTCCGTGAAGTCGGCGGCAAGGAATACTTCCTCAAGCTCATGGACGCATTCGAAGAGTTCACCGAAGAGCACATTGCTGTTTACGGTCCTGACAACGATAAGCGCCTTACCGGCCTCCACGAGACTCAGTCCATCGACAAGTTCTCTTGGGGTGTTGCTGACCGTGGTGCATCTGTCCGCGTGCCACACGGCTTCGTCAAAGATGATGCTTACAGAGGTTATCTCGAGGACCGCCGCCCGAACTCACAGGGTGACCCCTACAAGATCGCTGGCCGCATTCTTCAGACCATCAACTCGGTCGAGATCTAGGTCTCAGTATCTTCATTCTATCATTAAGGGCATCCTGCATTGCGGGGTGCCCTTTTTTTAGGCCTGAATTTTTAAGCCTAAAACAAACAATGCAACCACTGATGAGATGCTAATGTGTCAGGTCCTCGCACTTTGAGATCCTATCACTTGTCACGCTACTGAACCAGCCTCAGCCCAATACTACCAATCAACATTAATGCCGCGGGTGTCGACATGGACAAAGGCCGAATAACGTCCCACCCCACCTCTGTATAAACCCTGACTGCGCAGTTCTTTAGCTGCGGCGGCTACATGGTAGGTAGAGACGCCATGAAACTTGATGTCACATGCCATATTCTGCATATGATAAGACTTTGTTCGCCCGCCTACAGCACGATTATAGCTTGGGCTACGGTAGGCAGATGCGATTTCCTTAAGCGGAGAGCCAATGCGCGAAACAATGCTATCAATCAACTTAAGAGTTGGCCCGAGCTTTCGCCAATAGGTCTTAGGCGGCAAGGAGTTTGCGACACCTCCTCTGGATTTGAAATGCGGCGCCAACACCATACGAGGTGTGATGTTGCGCAGATTGAGACTCTGAATGTAACGAGCATAACGGGTAACATCCGAACCCTTCGCTTGTATCCAAGCATGCGGGATGCCCGGAACGGGCTTGTCCCCCATAAGACCAAAGAATGCAGCCTCACTTTTTGGGGCGCCAATGATAACCCCTGCGGCAGTCAGGCCGGCTGCGCCAAGGAATTTGCGACGATTGACATAGCCCAGCTTAAGACACTCAGGCACGCCTCCACCAACGAGAAATTGGTCTGGTTTTTCTGAAGGTGAACTCATGGCCATGGACGGACGTAACCTGCATCAAAACAAGAGTTTTGACCAGCGGTTTTTCACAACAACGAGCCCCTAGCAGAATCAAAGAGCGCGAAAGTATTATTCCGTAATGGTTTAAGACTAAGGAAACTAATCAAAAAAAAATGGGCTGAGTCATGCCCTTGCATCCTCAGAGCTGCATACGCTTACTTCCCTTCTGTATCAGCTACGTGCTGGCGGAAGATGGCGAGCTCTTTTTTAACTACAGGTAACAAAAAGTAGAGTCCTACCATATTCGGAATGACCATGGCAAAAATCATGGCGTCAGAGATTCTGATCACATTACCAAGCGAAGCAACCGATCCAACGACGACAAAACAGCAGAACAGGAGCTTGTAGAGCAAAATCGCCGTCTTGTGTGGTCCACCGCAGAGGTAAATCACCGCCTGTTCACCGTAATAAGACCAAGAGATCATCGTGGAGAAAGCAAACAACAATACAGCGACAGCTAAAAGCTTTGGAAACCATGCAAATTTTTCGCCAAAGGCCATCGACGTCTTGGCAATACCTTCCACCTTGTTGATGTCCTCAACATTGACCCACAGATCCGTTTCAGCACCTTCTTGCCAGACCTTGCCAAAGGTTTGTCCAGAATCCTTATCTTCAGAGCTACCTAAAATACGCAACTCGTCACCTTTGTCGATTTGCTGAACCACAACGGCTCCTGCCAAAGGCATGCTGTAGAGCTCGGCAGAATCTGATTTAACGATACCGTCTACCTTCCAGGCACCTGTCACAATCAACACCAACGCTGTCATTGTGCACACAACCACGGTATCCGTAAATGGCTCAAGCAATGCCACAATGCCCTCACTTGCCGGTTTATCAGTCTTCACTGCCGCGTGAGCAATGGGAGCCGAGCCGACACCTGCTTCATTGGAAAATGCAGCCCGCTTGATTCCTTGGATAAGCACACCGATCAAACCACCGCCAACAGCCATAGGAGAAAATGCTCCTTCGACAATCTGCCTAAATGCGTCTCCTACCATGTCAATATGAGTGCAGATAATGACCAAAGCGGCCACCAGATACATACCGCACATGAAAGGAACCAGGAATGACGTCACCCGTGCAATGGCAACAATGCCTCCGATGATCACCATAGCGACCAACACAGCCAGAATGATGCCGAAAATAAGTTTGCTCTCCGTGAAAATACCAAAAGCACTGCTCACTTGAGATGCCGCTTGGTTTACCTGAAACATGTTACCGGCGCCAATGGCACCACCCACACACATGATGGCAAAAAAGATGGCCAACACTTTACCCAGACTCCCAAAACCTTTTTCTTTCAGACCCTGACTCAAGTAATACATTGCGCCACCATGCACTCTGCCTTTGTCATCAATCCGACGATATTTAACACCCAGCGTGCACTCGCAGAACTTAGTGGTCATGCCACACAAGCCCATCAGAATCATCCAAAAGGTAGCTCCCGGACCTCCCAAACCAACCGCGACAGCCACGCCTGCTATGTTACCCAAACCTACCGTTGCCGACAAAGCCGCCGTCAACGCCTGGAAATGAGTAATCTGACCGGGTGCATCAGCTCTAGTATACTTTCCGCGGGCAGTCCTAAAGGCTAAGCCTATCGATCGCAAGTTGAGGAACTTGAAATAAATGGTGAGAAAAATAGCGGTGCCTCCGAGAACAACCAACACAATGGGCAAGCCCTGCCCAGCTACGTTAAACGAATAGAAAATGATATTCTCAAGCACATCCGCTACTGGAGCCATGGCCGCGTTGAGATTATCTGCCGTGCTTGACCCATCAGCGGCCCATAAGGAGCTGATTAGAAATGGCAGCAACAAGACGAAACGACTGATGACGGAACAACGAGATATATTCATAATAGTAAGAAACTTGGGCACTCTGTCAGCTCGCCGATCTAGCACAAGAAAAAAGAATACTACTCAATCATCTTTGCAATTATCTCCCGCAGCTCACGTGCCGGAATAGCAAAGGTTGCCACCCTACTTGCACGGGCAATATTCATACCTATGCATATCCCGTCCAGATTAAGCAACGGCCCTCCCACAGACACCTTCGTCAGCGGAAAATCATGATCAATGACCCGAGGGAATTCTGAGCGTCGCGCTGAGAGCTGATCCTCACCACCACTCATCTGGTCATTTCGAGTCATGCTTTCTTCCCTTGCAGAGAGCTCAACACCCAGGCGAAGCTTCTTTTTGTCTCGCATAAGCTCGATAGCAACCTTGTCTCCTGGCTCCTTCTTTTTCAACACCTCGATGAGATCTTCTCTCTCGCTCAGCTTGACGCCATCAGCTGAGATGATGATGTCGCCGACTTGTATGCCCGCCTTCTGAGCGCCCTTGTCTTCGCTGACACCGGCAACCTTCCATTGAGCCTCTTTACCTTTTTCGAATTCAACGCCCAAAACCACATGACTTTTAGTGGCTGATATTTTGCGTATCTCAGCGCTGACAATGCCTAGACGCACTCGTCTCTGACTGCGCGTGGTTGATCCATTAGAGACTACCCAGTGCCCCTGCCTGATATCATCGCCACTACTCAGCTCAACAGGAGTCAATGGCTGCTCGGCGCTTATCTTAAGCAAAGCGACGTCCCATTGTTCATCGACTTCTAATAGATCAACCTCCGTATAGACCTCACTAGCAATGCGGACACTGAGATGTGACTTACCCTCAATCTCGCTCGCCTTCGTCAGGATGTGACCCTGTTCACTGACGACTGTGCCATAAAGGGATTTAACCCTCGCTCTCTCATCTGTGTAAATGACCGCGCTACTTCTTTGTAGGATTTCACGATGCGGCTCAAAAGCGGCCCAAACACGTTTCCCATTGATACGCTGATCTGCAGGCAGCCCACCTTGAGCTGAGCTAAGCTGCGTAGAAGCTACAAATAGGCTCACGCTGAGAACGAGCATGGGCATGAATGTCATTTGAGAAGCTGCCATATTCCAAGCTGAAAATCTTTTTTTATCATCGCGATTCATGAGATTACCTCTCGCCGAGTTTTACCGTCATTTTTTTCTGCTCACCATTTCTCATGATAAGCAGCTCCACTTCTTCTCCACGTGTTTTCTCTTTGAGCATGGATTGAAAATGTTCTTTGTCAGTAAGAGCCTCACCCTCGAGCTCTAAGATAATATCACCTGTCTCGATACCTGCATTGGCCGCTGGACCATCCTCGAGCATTTCGCCAATGAGTAAGCCGTCCTCCGTGTCCGTTGAGGCAAAACCAAGAAAGCCCGAGCCCTTATCAGGACGTTCAGCAAATGGACCATCACCCAAAAACTCATTACCCTTCAGCGCATCCCAATGCTTAAGATACTCCCGTATCGGCACGTGCATGTTCTGCTCTAAGCTGGCGGAGACTCTACTATGTATACCGATCAACTCGCCACCCATGTCAAACAATGGACCGCCAGAATCACCTCCAATCACCTTGCAATCTGTGTGCAAGGTTGAATCATTTTCCATCACAATTCTGCCGAGTCTTACAACAGCTCCGCGTTCAAGATCAAATCCACCTGCATGACCTAATGCAAATACCCAGTGCCCCAATCGATAATCATTATTCTTATTAATGTTCACATAAGGATATTCTCCCTCATCGATGATGCGCATCATGGCGGCGTCACTCTCAGAGTGTAGGCCCATGGAGATGGCCTTGTGTTCACTACCACCATTAAGAATAACCGTCATTTCTTCATTCACCTCCGCGGTCACATGAGCTGCGGTAAGAATCAAACCCTCAGGAGACACAATCACACCACTACCGAATCCTTCGCCAATACGAATACTCACGGTAGCCATACGGCAAGCCTCAAGGTTTTCAACCAAAGCGTCCTGTATCGCAACCAAGTCCGCTTTACTTTTCGGCACCTCTTGTTGATTCACCGTGAATGCCCCAGCACAAAGACTGCTGGCCACCAGCACACAGCCGATAACAGTAAACTGGCAGCATGAAATACGCCATAATTGAAGGCACAGATATCGCAACGGTAAGTAACAGCGCTGATGCATAGGGAGCTAATTTACTCTATAAACAACACCAACTCAAGGTGGTTTTCGGGCCTCACAAGCAAGTGAAAAACGAGTATAAAGAGAACAGTCCGATTAGCTAAATCACCAGGAAACCCCCTAACCTGTATGATCCAATACTAATCGGACTGTCTGCTCCTTTGAGGGAACAAAGGCACAGTTATCAGCAGATCGAGCTTCGTAAAGTAATTTATTTTCTAAACAGGGATTTAAGCAACCTTTTCATTTTTTCTGCCAGTTCATATGATAAAATGAAGTGTTTTAAACCCGTTTCAGGTAGTCAGGCACTTGATTACGCTGACTTGATGGTGAGCCCAGTTTTTTATGGAATGCGATGACAGCCCCAACCCCTGCTGCATAACTAGCTCCGAGTCTCTCGGGTGTCTCCACCACTGGGAAATGATAACGACGTGATCGACTCCACATGACCCAGCCAAAAACACAACCAGCCATCAGGCACAACAAACCCAGAAGGCCCAAAATGATCCAGTGCATATTAGACTTTAAAACAGAAAGCCCGCCAGCGTCGATGACGGGAACCACCTCGGCTTTTCCGGCACCATTACCTGAGGTCCATGCCTTACCTGCGAGCGCTCGGCTCCCCTCTGCTGCTAGCGCCGCGAGAGTTTCAGCTCTTTCAGCCTCCAGCCAATAAAGGGAAATGGATAGCTGAACAATAAATGACTCTAACTGCATGGCGGGATCAGATTTCTCCATCGACTTAATCATGGCAGACTCGAGCATTTTTCGCCGATCTAATGCTATCACATCGGCTGCCCCCTGACCGGCGAATGCCAGCTGACTTCTTTCAGGATTACCCAAAAAGCAAAAAACGATCGCCGTGAGAGGCGCATCCGCGTAATGATCTTCACAAAGTTTTTCAATCGTATAGGTGGCAGGCAAATTCTGTTCTGAATCAAACAGATACATCCTTATTTTGAGCTCTGAGTCATCAGCGTGATAATTCAGAAAGCCCAATCGATCGAGGGCTTCTTGATTGGATAACAACTGCTGAGGGTCGATCAAATAGCTTTCAGAGGAAGTAAAATAAAGCGGCAAGAACTCAGACGGAACCACCTTGGGATCGTATTCTGGCTCTGGCTCCAGCTCGGGCGGTAAAGATCGAAGCACCTCAGACTCTAACCCTAGCCTCAAGGATGCAATCACCCTTTTATCCTCTACAAGGATATCCGTACCGGCAATGATTTCCCCTCTGAGTAGACGAGCCCTATCTTCGTCCGACCACTGCGGCAAGGACTCAGCACGAGCAGAATGCGATACCAGCAGCAGCAACAACAGCCATCGAAAAAAGCTTACCTTCACGGCTCCTTCTCCTTATTTACAGCTCTCGTGGTTTGAATACTTTTAAAGTTATCTTGCTCTGCGGCAGAACGATTAGATCGATTGGATCGGATCCTTTCCAAAGCATTTACCGCTCCACTACTTTGGTTTATTGGAGGTCCAAATATTTTCTGCTGGAGAATCGCGCGTCTAGATTTTTTCCTCAGGACGCGTGACAACTGCTTCACAATCACACTGGCCGCCTTCAAGTGATTCCCTTGCAATAAATGAGGGTGAGCTTTCGCCAAGATATTAAATGTATCCTCCTCGGTCAGGAAGGAATCCAACATATAGCCAAACGAAATGGATGCTACTTTCGTATTCAGGTCTACCAGTAACAGAATCCCTCCATCATTAGGGCGACTAATATCTAAGTCCTCATAAGCTGCATGATTGAGCAACCACAGACCAAATTGGCGTATATTAGCTCTGTCCTCAAGCGCACCATAATAGACGCTAAAAAACAACTGAGGAAAACTGGTCTGAAACTCATCAAGCAAACGCTCCAGCTTTTGTCTCTCCTTAAGGCGTAATGCCCCTGCCATATCACTCAGGCGCCTCAATCGAACCTCACCCGAGCCATAGAGATCATCGAGGTCGGACAGAACAAAGCCACAGTGAGGGCACTGCGCCGCACTGCGGTGAATTGTTTGGACACATCGTGGGCACCTCATCTCAACGCTGCTGACTAAACGTCAGTCTTTATTATTCCCACTCAATACTTGCAGGTGGCTTTGTCGAAATATCATACAAGACACGGTTGATGCCATCAACCTCATTAAGAATACGATTACTGGTTTCTCTCAATAATGTAGCTGGCAGCTCTACCCAGTCGGCTGTCATGGCGTCTTCACTTATCACAGCACGCAGACTTATTGCCCACTCATAACTTCGCTCGTCCCCTTTAACGCCGACGGTTTTAACGGGAATGAGGCCCGCATAAGCCTGCCACACCTTATCATACCAGCCATGATCCTTAAGTCGGCTTATGAAAATAGCATCACACTCTCTGATGATGCGCAGCTTCTTATCGGTGATGTCACCCGGGCACCTGACCGCGAGACCGGGACCAGGAAATGGATGACGCTGAAGGATATCATGGGGTATCCCCAAGGATACTCCAAGCTCACGAACCTCATCCTTGAAAAGCTCAGCAAGAGGTTCCAAAACCTTGCCCTGCTTCTGGAGTTCTAAAATACGCGGTACACGATTGTGGTGAGTTTTGATCTTCGAGGCTTTTGATTTGGCATTGGATGCAGATTCAATCACATCAGGGTAGAGTGTCCCCTGTGCTAGCATCTCAGCATCTCCCACAGTGTCCCAAAAAACATCAATGAACAAATTGCCGATGATTTTACGTTTCTCTTCCGGATCAGAAACATCAGCTAACTGCCCCAAAAAGAGCTCCGAGCATTCGACCGTCTCAATGTCCACACCCATGCGGTGAAAATTGTTACGCACTTCATCACCTTCATCCATCCGCATCAAACCGTGATCGACAAAGATAGCTCGTGTATTCACTCCAGCCTCCTTCAAAAGAACTGCAAGTACCGTGCTATCGACACCACCACTGACGCCACAAACAACCTGCTTATCTCCGACTCTCTCACGAATACCGGCGATCAATTCACGCTTAAAGTCCTCAATCCGGAACACCTCCAACTCGCCTGCCTGCAATAAAAAATTATGCAGGATGCGAAGGCCCTCATGACTGTGCGTCACCTCCGGGTGAAATTGAATACCGTAGTAGCGCTCACCCCACTTCAAGGAAACTGGCGTGCCCTCTTTGTTGGCCGCTAGCACCTGGCAATTATCCGGCAAATCACTCACCGTATCCGAGTGACTCATCCATACCTGAGACTCATGAGAAATGCCTTCATAGAGACCTTCACTCGCCAAGGGCTTTAATTCTGCTGGGCCGTATTCGCGACGATTACTTGATTTAACGGAACCCCCAAATTTGATGTTGAGCATCTGCATGCCATAACAGACACCCAATACGGGAACACCAAACGCCTGCAGCGCATCAAAATCGATGTCTGGCGCGTCGTCATCACTGGTGCTTTTAGGACCACCTGAGAGAATGACAGCACCGGGCTGGCCAATGGATGATATTTCCTCCGGCTCATAGAGCTTAGCGAAAAAGCCTAGCTCACGAACCCTCCTCACGATGAGTTGAGTATACTGTGAACCAAAATCAAAAACGGCGACGTGATTTTTTTCTATCATAAAATATTTCAGTGAATTGACCCAATCATTCAAGATCAAGTCAGTAATAATAAACAGTTGTGACGGTGCCTTTAGGCGGACGGCTGGTAATTGACAGGCTCCTCTGTGATGGTGATGTCATGCACATGACTTTCCTTCAGACCGCCAGAGGTAATTTGTGTGAATTGCGCCCGTTCGCGCAACTCATTAAGATTAGATGCACCAACATAACCCATGCCTGATTTGAGACCACCCATGAGCTGGAAAACAACTTCCGAGAGAGGCCCTTTGTAAGGAACTCGGCCTTCAACGCCTTCTGCTACCAGTTTGCCTGAGCTGTTTTGTCCATAACGGTCACCGGAGCCCTTGCGCATGGCGCCAAGTGATCCCATGCCACGGTATGATTTAAATCTACGCCCTTGGTAATGAACCGTTGCTCCGGGGCTTTCACGCGTTCCAGCAAGAATGGAACCAAGCATGACCAAGTCAGCTCCAGCCGCAAGCGCCTTGGCGATATCTCCTGAATAACGAATACCACCGTCTGCGATCACAGGAATACCCTTGTCCCTACAGTAGGAAGACACATTTTGAATCGCCGTAAACTGAGGCATGCCGACACCTGATATCACCCTCGTGGTGCAGATAGAACCAGGACCAACACCGACTTTAAGCGCAGATGCACCGGCCTCTACCAAGTCTCGAGCGCCCTCAGCAGTAACCACATTACCAGCAACTACCGGCACGTCACCGAGCTCTCGCAGCTTACCGATCACCTCGATCACACGACTTGTATGACCCGTGGCAGCATCAATAAACAAAGCGTCTGCACCAGCTTCAATCAGGGCCTTGCCCCGCTCAACACAGTCTGGGCCAACGCCTACTGCTGCACCACAGCGCAACTGGCCGTTTGGATCCTTAGCCGCATCCGTGAAAGTAATGCGTTTTTCAATATCAGCTCCAGTGATCAGGCCCGTGAGCACGCCCTCATCATTAATCAGTGGAAGCTTCTCAATCCTATTTTCGTAGAGAATAGCGCGCGCTTCACGTAGTCCTGTATTTTCATGGGATGTAATTAAGCGCGTTAAAGGAGTCATCACCTCTGAAATCGTTGCCGCATTGTCAGCCATGTGACGAACATCACGGCCTGTTACCATTCCCTCGAGCTTGCCTTCTGCGTCAACCACCGGAAATCCTGAAAACCCCTGCTCGTCCATGATCATGCGCAGTTGGCCAACCGTTTGATTTTTCGAGACCGTGTAAGGCTTATGAATAACGGCACTCTCCGAGCGCTTCACCTTAAGAACCATTGCCGCCTGTTCCTCAATGGTGTTATTACGATGAATAACTCCGATGCCTCCTTCTTGTGCTAGCGCAATGGCCAGATCAGTCTCCGAGACCGTATCCATAGCCGCGGATACAACCGGAATATTAAGGCATATATCAGATGCCAAACTGGTTTTTAAATCTGCGTCACCAGGTAAAATTCCGCTATACCTAGGGGTGAGCAATACATCATCAAACGATAGTCCAAGTGAGATCTGCGCCATGAGTGAATAAATAGATGCAGCTGCGCAATGACAAGCGCAAATCCTCATGGAGCGAAAAAAAATACCCCCCTTGAGCGATATTGAGATAAATGTTCGAGATTTGGATCTATTCCCGACCGTAACGATCACGAAACTGCTTCAGCAGATCTTCAATTCTGTCATGATCTTCTTGAGTAACGGTGTGCGGCTGATCCTCATCACCTGCAAGGAAAGGATTAGACACCGGCATGACATCGGCCTCTTTGATTTCCTCTGATTCCTCTGATTCCTCTGATTCCTCTGATTCCTCTGATTCCTCTGATTCCTCTGATTCCTCTGATTCCTCTGATTCCTCTGATTCCTCTGTTTCCTCTG
>Ga0206128_1002328_pt1 | contig 17305 bp, 13 predicted proteins | sample Helgoland_Spring_7_FD_148601 | JGI IMG/M metagenome (GOLD analysis project Ga0206128, IMG submission 148601) | Pelagic subsurface seawater microbial communities from Kabeltonne, Helgoland, North Sea - Helgoland_Spring_Bloom_20160426_1 | ecosystem: Environmental > Aquatic > Marine > Epipelagic ... | reverse complement strand
GGCTAATGAGAAGTTGCTGGATGATATGGAGAGAGAATCCGGTTACCAAACTCGTGATATGACACGATTCAAGTCAGGCATGGAGCGTATTGATCGCCGTTATGCAGCTAGTGTTGAAAAAGCATTGTTATTTGAAATGCTAAAGCGTTACTCCGAACTGCCTATGGAAGAGCGCTTTTCTGAGTTTGATAAGGTATTTAAGTTGGGTAAAACGTTTAATGGAGCGAAGTTACGGCGAACGTTGGATAGAATGTATTCAAAAACTAAGCTGAACGAATTGGATGTGAGGCTTGCTTGGATGGATAAATCTGTTGAGGAGTTTAAGGCTTCGAGAGATCCCTTTATTCAATATGCGGTGGCAATGTATGACACTAATATGGAGCAAGAGAGAGATGATAAAGAGCTAGCAGGTAAGTTAATGAAGGTTCGTCCTCTATACATGCAAGCGATTATTGCGTTTAACCGAGATCAGGGTAAACCGGTTTACGCAGATGCAAACTCTAGCTTGAGAGTGGCAGTAGGGCATGTAAAAGGGTATTCACCTCAGGATGGTTTGCGTGCTGAGCCCTTTACTCGATTAGAGGGGATTCTTGCCAAAGACTCTGGTGATGACCCGTTTGATTCTCCTAAGAAACAGTTAGAGTTGATCAAGCAAAAACAGTACGGTGATTTTTATGTCAAAGAGATTGACTCGGTCCCTGTTAATTTTCTTTCTACATTAGACAGTACGGGTGGTAATTCAGGGTCACCAACACTAAATGGCCGCGCTGAATTGGTTGGGCTACTGTTTGATGGTGTTTATGAAAGTATTATTGCGGACTGGGGTTATGACGATGATACGAACCGATCTATCCAGGTTGATAGTCGGTACATGCTTTGGGTGATGAAGTATCTGGATAAGGCTGATCGCTTATTAGATGAAATGGAAGTTGTAAACTAAGATGCTCAGAGGGGTTGTTGGCTGGCTAGCTAATAACCCTTTACTGTTTGTTTAGAGCGGGTCGAACCATCGAACCAATAAGTTACACTACGACCATCGATTAACCAAAATAATAATAAAAAGATGACTAAATTAGAGGGTGTTAGAGTAATGAAATACTTTGTTATTGGCTCTTTGTTAACCGCTTACTTATCTATCTTCCATTCTTTTTCTGTTGCTCAGACAACACAAGAGTCGTCTGTAATGCAAGGGTTTCCTCCAACTAGAGAAAGCCAAGCGACCATGGAAAACTATCGTCAGCATCCCATTAGTCAATGGACATTCAGCAATGCAGGGGCGCCTCTCAACGTAGTTATGATTCCTCGCGAGGGGAAAATCTCAGAATTAGGTGAGCCTACACAGCCAAATCTTGGCAATTTCTTAGTGCCTGACAGCGCTGGCAAGACAATGGCTTTTGAGGAGCTATTTGGCCAAAATTACGCAGATGGAGTGGTAGTCGTTCGGGGTCAAGAATTACTATATGAGAAATATTTTAGACAATTTGACGCCCATACCCAACATATTTGGTTTTCCATGAGTAAATCATTGACCACTACAGCACTTGGGCTGTTGGTAGAGTCCGGAAAACTTGATTTGTCAGCTTCCCCCGTTAAATATATTCCAGAGCTCAAAGGAAGTGGTTTTGAGAGGGTTACTATTCAACACGTACTCGATATGGCGAGCAGTATTGATTTCAAAGAAAGCTACACCGATCTTAGTTCTGATTTTGCTGTTCATTATGCGCCTGCGTTGAATTTAGGATGGTTAAAAGGTGCAGCCGATGTGCAACCAGATGAAGCAGAAATTTATGGCGTGCATGATTTTTTAGCGAAATACATCAAGCCTGATCTAAAGAGAGACCCAGGGGAAAATTTTGATTACAACTCCAGTAACGCTGATGTTTTAGGATGGTTGATTTCTCGTGTTAGTGGGCAACCTTTTCAAGACTTTGTGCAGCAAAATATTTGGTCAAAAATTGGTGCTGAGCATGATGCTTATATCGCTGTTGATCGCGCGTTTATGCCTGCTGTGACTGGAGGTATGAATAGCACTACGCGTGATGCAGCGCGTTTTGGCATGATGATTCGTGATAATGGTCAGTTTAATGGTGAGCAGATCATCCCGGCTAAATGGGTGAATGCAACACTCAATATTAGTGACAAACTTCGCACTAACATGATGCAAAACTCTAAATATGGAGACGAGCCCTGGTCCTCTTATCATAATATGTGGTGGGTATTGGATGAGGCTAAAGGCGAGTTTTGCGCTGTGGGTATTCACGGCCAGGTTATTTATATTAATCAAGAGTCCAATACCGTCATGGTGTGGTTCTCTAGTCAACCAGGTGCATCAGCGGCACGGGATCCTAACTTCAAATCGAAACTTTCGGCCGCTAGGAAGATGGCCGACCACTTAAAAGGACAAGAATGAATGAACATTAATGGTCGCTGCTATGTCAAAGTGTTTCTGCTGGCTGTTGTTGTCATGTCCAGCCAAGCCATAGCCTCTCAAGGGATAGATAACTCAACTTCAATTTCTGTTCATCAGGCAGCCAATTTAATGCAGTTGCCACTGAGTTGTGCTGAAACTGAATACCCCAACAAGCTGAGTCAGACGCTGTATAGTGATGATGATTTGGCATCGCCCAAGGCATTACATCCAGCTTTTTATGGTTGTTTTGATTGGCATTCTGCGGTGCATGGTCACTGGTCAATGGTACGCTTGTTAAAAGCCTTTCCAGACATTGAGGGCAGAGATAGAGCCCTAACAATTTTGCAGCAGCACATTACTCCCGCTAATGTAGCTACTGATCTTGATTATTTCCAGCTCAATAGTTCATGGGAGAGACCCTACGGTTGGGCTTGGTTGCTAAAGTTAATGAGCGAGTTGCACACCTGGGATGATCCGGTGGCTGCTCCCTTGGCACTGGCTCTCAAACCCTTGGCCGAGCATTTGTCAGATCAGTATGTGATGCATTTACCCAAGTTGGTTTATCCCATTAGGGTAGGAGAGCACACCAATACTGCATTTGGGCTTACTTTTGCTTGGGACTATGCCGTACTGTTTGATGATTCTGACTTAAAAGCGGCAATAAAACAGCGAGCGCAAGATTTTTATCTTGAAGACAAAAACTGCCCAATTGAGTGGGAGCCTAGTGGTTATGATTTCTTGTCGCCCTGTCTGGAAGAGTTAGATTTGATGCGAAGGGTGTTGCCTGAGAAACACTTTATGATTTGGGTAAAAGATTTTTTGCCTCAGCTGTTGTCACCGGATTTTGAATTAGCGGTAGGCGAGGTATACGATCGCACAGATGGCAAACTAGTGCATCTGGACGGTCTTAATTTTAGCCGTGCTTGGGTACTGTTTGCGCTCGCTGGACAATACCCGAAGTTCCGTCATCTTGAGGTGGTTGCTGATAAGCACTTAGCGTATTCGCTGCCTAACTTAGTTGACGATAGCTATGAGGGCGGACATTGGTTGGGGTCCTTTGCTATTAATGCGCTTTTGCCATAAGTTAGACGAACCTTTGCGGAGTTAAAGAACAAATCGATGAACTTTGTAACCTATGCAATACCTTTTTTTCTACTGTTGATTCTGGTCGAACTGGCCTGGGGTTGGTTGAAGGGTAACAATACCTATCGTATTAACGATAGCCTAAATAGTATGAGTCTAGGCCTGTTAAGTACGGTGACTAAGTTCGTTTTCTTAAATATTGGACTTATCGTATTTTCAGGGATTGAGCAGAACTTTGCCTTTTGGGCCTTCAATATAGAATCTTATGCTCATTGGTTGTTGGCGATACTATTGTATGACTTTCTGTATTACTGGTTTCATCGGATTAGCCACGAGCGCCAATTTTTTTGGGGCTCTCACGTGGTGCATCACCAGAGCGAGGATTATAATCTTAGTACGGCTCTGCGTCAGACCAGTACGAGCTTCCTGACGACATGGGTATTTTTCATTCCCTGTTTTTTTCTCGGCATGCCAATATATATGTACGTTAGTGTTGCCACTGCTCATTTGGTCTATCAGTTTTGGGTACACACCCAACATATCGGTAAACTTGGAATCTTTGAGTGGTTCATGATTACTCCTTCAAATCATCGCGTGCACCATGCACAAAACCACAGCTACATTGATAAGAACTACGGCGGTTTATTGATTATTTGGGACCGGCTATTTGGTACATTTAAAGAAGAGGAAGAAGACCTAAAGCCGATCTATGGCATCCGCTCACCCCTTGAGAGTTGGAATCCAATATGGGCCAATACTCATGTGTTTATCACTATGGTGCGTGATGCATGGGGAACAGCTAATTGGAGTGATAAGGTGCGAATACTGTGGTCGCGCACGGGCTGGCGACCGGATGATATGGCAGAACGCTACCCCGCTGCCAAGTCTGATCTCGAAGACTTTAAAAAATATGATCCAAAGTTAGGCGCCATAGCTAGTATTGCCATTATTGGTCAATATGTACTGATCTCCTTCTTCCATTTTTGGGGGGCCCAAAAGGTGTCAGTGTTAAGTATTGAGGTGCTTTGGGCAACTGTGATTGCCCAAGCTTACACCCTATTGGTAATAGGGGCGGCACTGGATGGTAAGCACTATATGCAACAATTGGAGTACACAAGGTTATTTGTTTTGGTAGCCATGCTTTTTGGTAGTTTTAATGCAGGCTTGATTGGAATTAACTGGTTGTACTATGGTAGCGCATTACTCCTAGTGAGTGCTGGGGTGATGCGTCTATGTGTTAACACAGAGTTGGATGATGTGGCTGAAACTAGCTCTGATCCTGCCTAAAGATACCGTTTAATTATTGTGGATGAGCTCGTGAAAAAAAGTAACAAAGGTATATCTCATTCTATTGTGTCGCCCATGGCTGCGGCAGTGGTTAGTGTTGCTGTGAAATCAGGGCAGGACGTTGAGCAAGGTGAAATTATTGCGACCATAGAATCCATGAAAATGCAGACTGCCATTGAGACCCCTGTTTCAGGTAATATTATCGATGTGAATGTTATTGTCGGAGAGACAATTCAGAGTGACCATGAGATCTGTCGGATAGAAGAGTCTATTGGTTCCAGCCCCGCTCTGAAAAAGACTCAATCTAAGGCAGTTGACACTCGCAATCCATTGGATACGCTGAATCAAGAATTACAGAGTAGCCTAGATAGCGGCCGCACAAAAGCAGTCTCTAAGCGCCATGCCAAAGGTTACCGTACCGCTCGTGAGAATCTCCACCAACTGTGTGATGATGGCTCTTTTATTGAGTATGGGCAGTTAGCTGTTGCCGCTCAGCGCGATCGAATGACTGCCGAGAAGCTTAAATCTGATACCGCAGCAGATGGCGTTATTACGGGTCTAGCGACCATTAATCGAGATCAATTTGGGGAGCATGCAACTCAAGTTGCTGTAGTGATTAATGACTACACGGTGCTTGCTGGAACCCAAGGGTATTTTCATCATCGTAAAATTGATCGTATTTTAGATCAGGCAAAACGCTCATTTCTTCCTGTGGTTATGTACACCGAAGGTGGTGGCGGTCGCCCTGGAGACACCGATGTAAAGATACAAATCGCCGGGCTAGATGTACCCACTTTCGCGACCTGGGCTAGTCTGAGCGGCCAAGTGCCCATGATTGCTGTAAACAATGGGTACTGTTTTGCGGGTAATGCGGCCTTGTTTGGTTGTGGAGATATCCGAATTGCCACCAAAAGTTCATGGATCGGTATGGCTGGGCCAGCAATGATTGAGGGGGGTGGCTTGGGTAGCTTTTCACCAACTGATATCGGGCCTATTAAGATTCAGGCAGAAAATGGTGTGGTTGATTTAGTGGCAGATGATGAGAGTCATGCGACAGAGTTAGCCAAGCAGTGTTTGAGTTATTTTCAGGGAGATAACGAAGATTGGCAGTGCACAGACCAACTCGCGTTGCGCGACATGATGCCCGCTGATAGGCGCTATGTTTATGATGTGCGCTCAATTATTACTTCCTTGGTAGACACTGAAAGTTTTATAGAGCTAACCAAAGACTATGGTTGCGCTGTGATTACTGGTTTTGCCAGAATCGAGGGTAGAGCGATTGGTTTGATCGCTAATGACTGTCGTATGCTTGGTGGTGCAGTAGATGCAGAGGCCGCCGAGAAAACTGCGCGATTTATCACTCTCTGTGATAATTTTGATATACCCATCTTGTCCCTTTGTGATAGCCCTGGTTTCATGGTGGGTCCCGCTAGTGAAGAGCAGGCCGCGGTGCGTCGAATGGCGCAGTTATTTGTTGCTGGCGCCAAACTAAGTACGCCGCTGGTTACTATATTTTTGCGCAGAGGTTATGGCCTTGGTGCGATGGCTATGGCGGGAGGTAGTTTCCACAAGCCTATTTACAGTGCATCCTGGCCGAGCGGTGAATTTGGCGGAATGGGGCTTGAAGGAGCGGTGCGATTAGGCTTTAAGAAAGAGCTTGAGGCTGTAGCCGACAAAGAAGAGAGAGAGGCTTTATTTGCCCAATTACTTGAACAAATGTACGAACAAGGTAAAGCCACTGAGGCCGCCTCGCATCTGGAAATTGATGCTGTGATTGACCCCGCTGACACTCGCGGGGTCATTGTTAGAGCTTTTGATAGCCGGCTCAATTAGTTTCAATCCAAATAACATAGAGGTAGAGCAATGAGTGAAACCAATGCGCTAAATACCGGGTTAAAAAACCCTTTTGACAGCTGGAAGTCTATTGCGATTAGCCTCTATATGACCTTGGTTGGTTATGGTGTTTTGGTGGGTATTCCGGTGATCAGTACCGCCTGGGTCACTCTACTGGGTTTTTCCGAGGTGGAGGTGGGGCGAGTTGCAGGTGCTGATCTGGGTGGTTTGTCAGTTGGTGCGGTAGTCACAGCAATATTTATCGCCAAGGTTAACAGACGGATGTTGGTGCTGGTGGGCCTATCATTGGCAGTGATCGCCAATGCTTTGTGTATCAGTATTGTAGATTATGACCAGGTCCTTTGGTTGCGGTTTTTATCCGGTTTAGGAAGTGGTATTTATACAGCCGTTGCAGTGTCCTGTTTAGGTGCAAGTTCCAAACCAGCAAGGGCATACAATGCTATGTTGTTTGCATTTGCTTTTTCTCAAGCATTGGAAATGCACTTCTTACCGTTGCTGTCTATGTCTGGCATTTATACGGTATTTATAGTTTGTTTTTTAATTACTCTGGCGTTTATAGGCTGGATCCCAGCGCGTGCTTCCGAAGAATCATCTGAAGTATCAATGGTATCGGATAGCAAATTAGTCGACCAAAATATACCGGCTTACGTTCCTTGGTTATGCTTGGTTGCTATGGTGATAACTTACATTAATATTGGCGCCTACTGGACTTATATAGAACTGGCCGCCACTGCAGACCAAGCTGACTCTGAATGGGTGGGACAAGTATTAACCTGGTCTTCATTTTGTAGTTTAGTGGGCTGTCTTTTTGCCACTATACTGAGTAATCGTTACGGGCTACTTAGGCCTCTACTCGTTACCCTGATAACTATGTCGGTAATTGTTGGCATGCTTGCTAATGGTATTACCGATAAAAACATTCTGATTAGTGTCTTCTCGTTTAATTGTTTGTGGATCTTCATTGATGTTTATCAAATGTCGACCATTGCCAATGTTGATAAAACTGGTAGATTTGCCTCTTTGATGCCCGGCGCTCAGGGCCTTGGTCAGATTATTGGGCCTAATATGGCCGCATCGATTCTAGGTTTAAACCTAGGTTACTCAGGCGTTTTTGTTATGTGTTCGGCCGCGGCTCTTGTGGCCATGAGTCTATATTTATTTATGTACTTCCGCTTTAAACGCACGATTCCTGAATTTGCCTATGCAACCTAGGTTTCTTGCCTGATAGCGAGTTTGACCCCTGCCATCTGGCTTTTTGCAGATTGTTAGTCGCTCTGTTGAGTGATGGTGTCGCATCAGTGACAGCGTCGCAAATCAAACTTCACGCATACTGGCGTCCTTTGTCCCGCAGTAGCTCGGCGTTATAGATATAAGGTTATTATTCTCGCTGTGTGTACCACTAATTAATTGTGATGAGTGTGGCGTCGGGTAGTTAGAAGGAGAATTCTGGTGTCAATTAGTGTGTTTGACCTCTTTAAGATTGGTATAGGCCCATCTAGCTCGCACACCGTGGGGCCCATGTGTGCGGCCCATGGCTTTATTAAAGGACTTCGCGATAGCACAGAACTTGGCTCCGTTGTTCGAGTGAAAGCCGAAATGTATGGCTCGCTGGGTGCAACGGGTAAGGGTCATGGTACCCCTGGTGCAGTGATCATGGGTCTGGAAGGAGAGCTTCCTGAAACGATTGATGTGAGGTCGATCGATAGGCGGGTGGAGGATATTCTCTCCAATGGAAAAATCATGTTGGCTGGAGAGTACTCTATAAAATACAGCCAAAAGAACGACCTTGTATTGCATCGAAAAAAAACACTTCCCTATCACTCCAATGGAATGAAGTTTTCAGCCTTTGATGCTGATAAAAATCTTTTACAACAAAGAGTTTACTACTCTGTTGGCGGAGGCTTTGTGGTTGATGAGGCTGCAGCATCCGCAGATTGCATTGTTGAGGACAACACACCTATCCCGTATCCCTTTGATTCTGCCCATGATTTATTAGCACTGTGCGATAAAACTGGGTTGACCATTTCTCAGCTGATGTGGGAGAACGAGTTAGCCTGGCGAAGTGAGGAAGAGATTAACCTGAACCTCTTTAAAATTTGGTCAGCGATGCAAGAGTGCGTTGATAATGGCGTCAGTACCAGGGGAATATTGCCCGGGGGCCTAAAGGTAAAGCGCCGTGCCAGTGAGCTAAAAATTAAATTACTCAGCAGACCCGAGGCGGCTTTATCTGACCCGCTAACAGTACTGGATTGGGTGACTCTTTATGCACTTGCTGTGAATGAAGAAAATGCGGCAGGAGGGCGAGTAGTTACCGCCCCTACTAATGGCGCGGCGGGTATTATCCCCGCCGTACTGCACTACTACATGCGCTTTGTTCCCGGATCAAGTGACACAGGTGTAACTCAGTTCTTACTCACCGCAGCAGCAATCGGTATTTTGTATAAGAAAAACGCCTCCATAAGTGGGGCAGAAGTGGGTTGCCAAGGAGAGGTGGGTAGCGCATGTTCCATGGCCGCTGGTGCTCTGACTGCGGTGATGGGTGGTACACCTCAACAGGTGGAGAATGCCGCTGAAATAGGCATGGAGCACAACCTTGGACTGACCTGTGATCCAGTGGGTGGTTTGGTTCAGGTGCCTTGTATCGAGCGCAATGCGATGGCCTCTGTAAAAGCAATTCATGCTGCAAGGATGGCTTTGAGTGGCGATGGGTCCCACTTTGTATCTTTGGACAAGGTGATTCTCACCATGAGAAAAACCGGCGAAGATATGCATAATCGCTACAAGGAAACCGCTCGAGGTGGCCTAGCCATCCATGTGTTAGAGATGCCGGTTAACATCACTGAGTGCTGATGTCTACTCTTCCAATTTTCCAATGTTGATTATTGGGCAGACCTAATGGCAATTTATAGATCCCACACTATACTTAGGTGGTGTGCTTTTTATTAATAACAGAGGTAATACAAAATGAAATTTTTAGTACTCTTTTTTTCTTTCCTATTTTCAGGTCTGATTTTTGCTGATGATCATCAAGACAGTGGTCCATTCTATGCTTTCTATCATCTTCAGGTAACCAATCCAGCTGCGGTCGTCGCAGCGATGGACCAGTTCTGGGCTTCAGATTGCGGCAAGGAATATCCGGCCGACGTGGCACTGGCGCAGGAGCTATTTAATGGAGCTTATTCTTCAACTCACTTCATTATCAATACATTCCAAAATTCTAATGATCAGTCCAAAGCAGCAGAAATTATGCGCTCGTGTCCCGATGCGATAACTTTCTTGCAGGAGTTAGCGGCTTCAGGCACCACACCAGTTATGCAGTACATGGGCGCAGCGCCTATCGATGAAAATGACTGGACTCAAGATACGGTCTTTTCAAAATTTGACATCATCGTCGAACCTCAAGATCAAGCAGCCTATGCTGGAGCTTATATGAAAATGATGAAAGCAGCATCCAAAGATATAGACCTTCGCTCTTACGGTTTGGGCGCTATTTATTTTGGTCGGGACAAGTTCTCACACTGGGTTTGGACAGGAGCTCGCTCAATACCCGAACTCTCATCTATAAGCGAACAGCTTTTAATTCATCCTGCATTTGTAAGATTCAATGCCGCTGTGGGTAGCAAGAGAACAATCGTGAATACAACTCAAGTTCAGATCTTGAAAGGTTATGAAAGGCAGTAACTCCATTGAGGTGATAGCTAGTCCTCGAATCGAGGTCTAGCTACCTCCCTAAAAACTAGCGTGTCATATGCAAATTTGGAGTGGTTGTTCAATTTACAGTTAGATTAACCTTGATCAAATCACCCACCTGAGGTTCAAAATCTCTTTTAACTATAAAACGATTCAGGCCATAGCTAACTGTGACTAGGTAGTGCTCTAGCCTTTCCACATCTTTTGTCTCGTATCTCGTTTTCGTTTGAGTCTCACATTTGGTGACCACATTTTTGTTTTGGGAGCTAACGTCGTTACCAATTTTGTTACCGAGTAATCCACCTAGAACTTTGGCCCCAGTGTTACCACCAAGCTTGTCAACAACAGCCACTCCTGCTGCTGCTCCGACTAAGCCACCAGTAGAACCAAAAGCACCATCAACGACTTTCTCTAAAGCTCCTTTATTATTTCGCTTGTAGTCATGGCAAACTTCTGCCTCATATGACACAGGTGTTTGAACTGAAATGTTGCGGAAGACTGGCTTAGTCTTAACCACCTCCATATTTGTTTCATTTGCATAAATGTTGGCTGACAACAAAACTGCGATAATTATTGAGCTTCTCATGTTCATATTCATCCTCTTATTGAGTCTATAATCATAGCTAAATACCCTGTCTAGTCAAACCATGTGAGCGGGAAAGTTAGCTAAACGCAGCATTCAGAGCGCATTAGATACCCACGTGAAAGATCTTGGTGCTTATGCACAGATTTGAAAAGCCTTGAGACCTATTTTTGCTTAAGTATTAGCATGTCTTTTTGAAGTTGCTGTATCACCTTGTTTTGAGCATCAATTAGCGCCTGTTGTTCTTGAATGGCTTTAGTCAGCACAGGGATTAGAGTTGTATAAGTCACTCCTAATGTTTCACCTTTTGCTAGATCACCCTCAATACCCGTAATAGCCTCTGGCAAAATAGGCTTTAGGTCTTGAGCTATAAAGCCAACTTGAAAAAGATCATTTGATTTTAATTGATAATCAACAGGCACTAACTCTAATATTGTCTTCAAACCATACTTGGTGTTTGTAATGTCTTTCTTTAATCTTCTGTCTGATGAGGCGGAGAAAGCCACTTGCCCCTCGATGACAACGACATTTGAATCGCCAAGTCTTATTTTATTACTTTCACTAACAGAAGCCCCGTTTCCAATAGCGGTGGCGTTAGTTAAATCTTCCGAAGCGACATCAGCCGCATAACCAATAGCAGTATTGTAAGTACCTGTTGTATTAGACAAGAGAGCATTTACCCCAGAGGCTGTATTGTAAATTCCGGTATTATTATAATAGAGCGCCCCCGCACCAGTAGCTGCGTTACCATAGCCTGTAGTGTTCTCATACAGCGCGACGGAACCAGTTGCTGTGTTATCAGTACCCGCAGTATTGCTATAAAGAGCCAAGGTGCCAGTGGCTGTGTTTTTCTCACCTGTGATGTTTAAATATAAAGCCGCATAACCAGAAGCTGTGTTCCAAAACCCAGTAGTGTTTAAACCTAGAGCCCAGGCACCAGTGGCTGTGTTCCAATAACCTTCAGTGTTATCAGATAACGTATCATGACCAACAGCCGTATTATTATCGCCAGATGTAATAGATTCTAATGCAGTCGCTCCAATTGCAAGATTGTACTCTGCCGCGTCAGTCGTTGCTGATGGATCATTTCCAATGTACATAGAGTTATCTTCGACCAATGCATCGCTTAGCTCTGTTACACTTTCGCCTGTTTGAGAGCCAGTTAACCCACCATAGGTCATGCCCCTAATGCTGGTTATATAGGAGTCAATGTCGTTAGCATCACTAACAGTCGCATCAGACGATACAACACCCGTGATGAGAACATCATCAGTCAAACCAAACATTGACCTTAATAGCAAAAGACCGTCTGTTAAGGCATCAACCTCACCATTCGCATCAATATCAAGGATGGATGTATCTTCCGCTCTATCATCCTGACCATGTGAAAGAGTGACGGCTAAAAAGCCTAAGAGGACAACCGAGTATTTGGTGAAGCGGCTCAATAGATTGATCATGGTCTAACCTCAGATAATTTTTTCTAAGCATAACTGAATGCCCAATACAGTCAAATCAGAGCTAGATTGACATGTCACCTCTTTAGATTATTGTCGTCTCTAAGGTTAAATGAGAACAAGGGTTAGTTGTACGGCGACTGTACTACTAAGTAAACAATAAATAACAGTGGAATATTACTCAAGATGAGTGTCAATAATGGAATTCCAATAGCTTTAAAAAATATGGGCGCCTTGTGTGGGTCTGAGGTAGAGAAATTGGTAGACGTGAATGTGCCTCTGACAATGAACTACAGGGGTATCAACATCAGTAAACACAAGGACTAAGAGCGTTGCTAGTGCCTAGTTGAGGAACAAAAGAATCTATGGTGCCCAGGAGAGGACTTGAACCTCCACGCCCGTAAGAGCACTAGCACCTGAAGCTAGCGTGTCTACCAATTTCACCACCTGGGCTTTGTAACAAGTACGTTTTGATTGCATCTGGCGCATTGCAATTTAGCGGTGGGAACTATAGTAATCGCCTTTGTTTTTGTCAATTGAAGCTTCACGTATGCATAGATTAAGAGCTTGTTTCAGTGGGGTTAATAGCCATCGCATCCCTTTAAGTTTATTTAAGGAATTAATTTATTAGCCTTTAATTAATCTGTTAAACTGCCGGCTCTCTAAAACATCGATTCTGACCTACTTGATTTTAAACATCCTCGGAGTGACATCTTTCATGGAAAAACTAACCTGTTTCAAAGCCTATGACATACGTGGTCAATTGGGCACTGAGTTAGACGAAGACATTGCCTATCGAATTGGGCGCGCTTATGCCGAGTTTCTTAAACCTAAAAATGTGGTTCTAGGTGGCGATGTTAGATTGACCAGTGAGGCTTTAAAAAAGGCCCTCGGTGAAGGTATTCGTGATGCTGGCAGTGATGTTATTGATATTGGTATGGTAGGTACAGAGCAAGTCTATTTTGCAACTTCCCACTTGAATGCAGGGGGCGGTATAGAGGTCACTGCGAGCCACAACCCGATTGATTACAACGGCATGAAGCCCATTAGAGAAGAATCCAGGCCAGTTAGTTCAGATACTGGGTTACTTGATATTAAAGCAATCGCGGAGGCTAATGACTTTGGAGCGGTAGACCCCGACAAACGCGGTGCTTTCGAGAAGGTATCCATACTAGAAGATTATCTTGATCATCTCTGTGGCTATGTGAAACTTGATGCCATCAAGCCAATGAAATTAGTAATGAACGCGGGTAATGGCGCTGCAGGCCCTGTGGTAGACGCATTGCAGTCTCGCTTTGCAAACCTTAATTTACCCATTGAGATTATCAAAATACATAATGAACCAGATGGTTCGTTTCCTAACGGTATTCCTAATCCTATCCTCCATGAAAATAGAGCATCTACTATCGATGCGGTTATAGAACACCAGGCCGACTTGGGTATTGCGTGGGATGGAGACTTTGACCGTTGCTTCTTGGTGGATGAGAAGGGGCAGTTCATAGAGGGTTACTATATTGTTGGCTTGTTAGCCGAGGCATTCTTGCTTAAAAACCCAGGGAGTAAGATTGTTCACGACCCAAGATTAACCTGGAACACCATTGATGTGGTGTCAAGGAATGGTGGAGAGGCAGTTCAGTCTAAAACTGGCCATGCGTTTATTAAAGAACGAATGCGTCTAGAGGACGCAGTCTATGGTGGTGAGATGAGCGCTCACCATTACTTTAGAGATTTCTTTTACTGTGACAGCGGTATGATTCCCTGGTTATTAGTCATGGAGCTAATGAGCTCTAGTGGCAAGCCTTTATCCGAGTTAGTCAATGCCATGATGCTTGCTTATCCTTCCCCCGGCGAGATAAATCGCGCAGTTGCCGACCCGACGTCGGCTATTGCTAGGGTGCGCGAGCACTATGAAGCCGAGGCTCTATTGGTTGATGAGATAGACGGAGTCTCAATGGAATTTACTGATTGGCGTTTTAATTTGCGAATGAGCAATACCGAACCGGTAGTTCGCTTGAATGTCGAGACAAGGGCTGATGAGCTATTATTAAAGCAGAAGGAGCTAGAAGTTTTAGCTTTACTAGAAAACGGTACTGAGTAGGTAACTGTAGTGACCGACAAAATGAATTGGTTTTTGTTGCAGACTAAATCTAGGCAGGAGCAACGAGCGGCTGAGAATCTTGACCGACAGTCTGTGACGTCTTTTTGTCCAATGATCAAGGTAGAGAAGATTTCCCGCAGTCGCCGTGTTGAGGCACTTGAAGTATTGTTTCCTGGGTACTTATTCGTGCAGTTGGGTGAGACCTCTGTGTCTGCCACCAGTGTCCGCTCGACCAGAGGCGTTAGCCATTTTGTCACAACAGCAGGTGCCCCCATAAAAGTGCCTGAATCTTTGATTGATCAGTTGCGTGATCGGGTAGCTGTTAATGCTGATGTTGTCGCTTCTAGTCTGCCGAAAGTGGGTGAAGAGATGGAGATTATTGAGGGTCCTTTTCGTGGGCTCAACGCAGTCTTTTCTCAACCGGATGGCAACAGCCGTGCCCTAGTACTGGTAACCATGTTGAATCAACAGGTCAAAGCATCAATTCCCTTTTCAAGCTTAACGTCAGTTACCCAATCGCCAAACTAGCTAGCGTTGATAACATTTTTGGGAACATAGTCCACAGGCTTGAAGTGACAGAATATGTTTGCAAAGGAGTCCCCATCTAGCGGACTCGGGCGCCCATGAACCAAAGAACCGCTCTCATAAAAAGCGACTTCGCCCGGTTTCAATAAAATGCTATGGCGACGATGCTGGTGATCATAAATAACCAAAGGCCAATCCTCATCAACATCTTGTGAGACATTGATGATCGTACCTATAATATGTGTGGCGAGTCGGTCTCTGTGGCACTTTAAAATAGCGCCACGATGATAAATCCGGATCCCGTATACAAAAGTTGGGAGTAATTCCTTGCCGCTCCATTTTTCTAGAGAATCTTTTAAATTATCATGAATGTCTTGCCTTAATTCGGTACTTAAATCAACCAGAGAGCTAGGAGTGGCTTTAGTTTTAGTATCATTGACAATGAAGTCACCGGCGACATTTTCCTCCTGAACTTTGTCAAGATTAGCCGAAAAGAAATCCTGAATTCGTGAAAACAACGCATTTGGCAGTTTTGACTTGTAGAATCCTGCCTTGGTGTAGGCCGGAATGACCTCATTGGGGTCTCGATTGAATAGTGGAGGGGGGTTGTCTTTGATTGAGCTTCTGGTTCGAAACCATTTAGTTAAAACCGCTTTATGACCCGCAACAACGGGCATAGACTGTCCAAGACTCTTTGCTACAGGCAGTCCACCCGGGTCCAAGTTCGACCAAATCATAGCTAATCCTGCTTTTGGTTTAATGTTGAGATTAGCATCGCTAAATTGTGTTTCTCCTCCACTGACAACATCATTTAAATACAGTGTCACAGCGTAAGCGCGATGACCTCTTAAACTGTCCGAATTTATTGTTGAAGGCAGTTGGTGTAAATCGATATTAGCCTGTGAAGCCTTTGCATCACAGTAGTGCCCGTGTAAAGGCTCTGCGTAGCTGGAGTCTATGCCGACCAATTTGCATAGTCTCTCGTCTATCTCCTGGAATAGGGGGTGTTTGTTACTAAACAAAGCACAGTTTTGATTAGTTGAGTCAGTATCATCCTCATGTGGTTCTTTCTTTAGCGCAGAAGCCAAGTATTCACATTCTGCAGTATTCAAAAAACCCTTAACTAGGAATAGCGCTAAAGACTCAGACTCAAACTTCTCTGCATTAGGTACAAGCAATTTACTAAAATCAACAACCTCCCTAGAATCAACTGGCATCGATTCATCGCTCAGCTCTATCTTGGTTTTTAAAGGATCAACTAACTCATCAAGGGGAACGGAAGGCTCAAACGATAACGCTTCTTTTATTGCATCATAGGCAAAACCATGATTCAGTAATATTTTAAATAGGCCATTTTTGTCGTGGCCGGCTGTCACGTTCGTTTCTATCCAGCTTTGCCACTCATTTGTAAATTCGTGTTTCGGTGTTGGTTCATGCTGCATTTCTTGTTTAATAGCGTCATAAGAAAAATCTTCATCAATGAGGATGTTAAAGAGATGATCCTTGTCATGACCGTTGTCGATATTGGTTTGGATCCAACTTTTCCACTCGGGAGAAAAAATAGTTTTCATCGATAATCCATCATTATTAATAGCTGTTGCGTTCAGTTAGTTAGAGAGTATCGTTTCAAAATTATATCTCATCCTAAAGAGGTTGTTTGTATTAAATAAAATCCCCTCATAGTTCAGCGGCTGCATCTCATTTAGATTACTTTGAAGGGATTTGTGTGAAAAATAGGATAAGAGTTTAAAATCACCGTTGATCTCTTTTAACGCAATAATGACCCTCTCTGCCGACAGTCTAACTAAAACTGCATAATTCAGATCGACCGCTTGGGGGCTTGAGGACGGATTTAATAATAAAGTTTATTTCTTTTTGACTATTTTTAATAAAAGTTTGATTTATACCGTTATATTGAGTGTATAATCAAGTTTTGTGGTCGAATCCCAATAAAGGAATGAGGGTAGGAGATGTTTAAGAAAAACGAGTTGGCGCTAGCCATTTCATTAGCGCTTCCGCTATCTACTACGGTGTTGGCACAGACTCCAGCCGATATTGCCGCTGCAGAAGCTGCTGCCGCTGCACAAGCTGCTGCCGCTGCAGAAGCCGCTGCTGGTGCTGCTACTGGAGCAGGTACGGCTGCCGCTGCTGGTACTATATTGGGAGTCTCTATTCCCACTGCTATCGCGGTAGGGATTGTCGGTGCTGCTGTTATTAACGAAGCAGTAAATGACGATACGCCAACGCCTACGCCTACGCCTACGCCAACGCCTACGCCAACGCCTACGCCAACGCCTACGCCAACGCCAACGCCAACGCCA
>Ga0206128_1002327_pt1 | contig 17305 bp, 35 predicted proteins | sample Helgoland_Spring_7_FD_148601 | JGI IMG/M metagenome (GOLD analysis project Ga0206128, IMG submission 148601) | Pelagic subsurface seawater microbial communities from Kabeltonne, Helgoland, North Sea - Helgoland_Spring_Bloom_20160426_1 | ecosystem: Environmental > Aquatic > Marine > Epipelagic ... | reverse complement strand
TTGAACCAGTTAAGGTTTGACTCTGCGTCTTCGTCGTATGCAAAGTATTGCCCGAGGTCGAAGTAACCGAGTTCTGTAAGTTTTTCATTTAATCTTTTTCTAATAAATTGTTTTAAATCGTAAGCTTTAATACCTTCAATATCACCCATCTCAAACATCTTATCAATATAGTTCTCTTCAGCAACTAGCATAGTTGTTGCTGCTGTTACTATATCTTCTCTACAAGTATCTAAAAGAGTTTTATCTTCTTCGCACATTTGTCTAAACAACTGACAACCCATTTTACTGTGTAGAGATTCATCTCTTACAGACCATTTCATCTGTTGACCAATACCTTTGAGTAGATTACGTAGCTGAAAACTATAAAGAACAGCAAAAGCACTATATAGCGATACGCCTTCAGCGAACGCAGAGAAAATAGCGAGACTTTTACCAATGCTCCTGGTGTTATTATCAGAAGTAGCAACAAGATTATCAAATCTTTCCATTGTAGTAGGCTCATGTAAAAACGCTTCATAGTCTTCTAATCCTAATGTTTCATTTAAATAACTATAAGCAACAGCGTGTATAGTCTCTTGACTACCAAACATCATTGCCATCTGTTGTATTTCATGTTTTGGAAACCAGCCAACTACGTTTTGTGTCCAATAATCAGACACAGCGCATTCTGTTTGAGCAAAACCTAATAGTATGTTACCTACTAAATTTTTTTCTTTATCAGTTAGCTTTTCGTTCCAATCTTTTAGATCACCAGACATAGGTATTTCAGTGTGCAACCAAAACGCTTGAGCTTGCTTCAGCCAACCCTCGTTGTAATACTCTGGATACTCAAAAGGTTTGTAAGCTACTCTTTCGTCAAATAATCCCATTTATTTATCAATTTTTAAAGCAATATCCACGCAAAATGGTAGATATAATACATGTTCATTAAACTCTTTTTCTTCGTAAGTTCTTATGCCAATTAATATTCCTGGATAAACACCTACAGATAACTCCCAATTTCTATTCATAGCAAACTATATTAAATTCATTTTGTTTATCAACAAGATCTTTATAAAACACATAGCCTTTGTTTTCTATACTCCATTTTATCCATCTATCTATTTGTCGCTCAGCATATTTCTGCCTAGCTAGTTTCTTTGCTTTTCTAGGATCAGCTCTACCGTTCTGTCGCATTCTTTTTGGTTTTGTGGTTTATATAGTGTATAGCTAGGAAATTGATTAGTAACCAGCTGTTTAAATAGCTTCCATCTCATTGGAAAAGATTCATTAGCTCTACCTTTTGTTTCTATTATAAAGTCTTGGCCAATAAAATCCGGTGTATACTTTATAGGCAATATTCTTTTACTGCCTCTATTAGTGTAATCACCTTTACCATTAGCCTGACGCTCGTAACACTCATTGTCAAAGTGAAAACCATTTAAAAGCACGAAGGTTTCACCCTCGTACTTTGATTTGATTTTAGCTTTTCTAAGAGCCATATACATATAACGTTCAAGTCCTGAAGCAAAGTTTATACCATCGTATGTTACTTTTTTAGATTGTACTGGACCTTTTTTACGTTTAAATGGTTTTTTCATAATGTTCTCCTGTGTTTCCGTTTTGAGCAATTACTTTCATACGTTCGTCATCCTCTTCAAAAGCGTGAGCAGAGCAAGGTGATACTTTGTCATATTCTACGTTTATACGTTCTAACATAGCTTCTTCAACTTCGTCAGCCAAACAACGCTTAGCTGCTTCGATATAAAGCAAAGCATCCATAAGTTCTTCTTGAACATCAATTAAAAATCTATTAAGATCTTTTTCTTGACCAACTATCTCTTGCATCATCGTAGCGCCATACTTTTCTTGGCCTACTAAACTGCGATTATCCATCTTATGGAGTACAGCTAACACTATTTCGTCTTTAGTTTCTATCTTCATTATAAAGTCTCTTTAACAAAAGTTCCATTAACCATAGAGCCTTTTCTTTTATTAATAACATTGTAAGCAGACTCGATGCAGTGCTCGATACTAACGCCTCTTAAATGAGCTAAGTTAGTTAAAACAACAACTATATCACCTATAGCGTCTACAACTTCTGGCTGATCATCTTTAAGTATTGCTTGAGCTAATTCACCCGCTTCTTCTTGAAGTTTAATATACTGTGTTTTAGCGTCGCCTTTAGAATATAAACCTCTATTCTCAGCCCACTCTCTTATCAATTGAAACTGATTAATTACAACAGGTGCCGTGTTAGTTTTTTCATCAAAAGCATAAGAAAAAGCTTTGTTGTATACGTAAGATCTTTGATCGTTATACATTGATGATTTAACGTTGGCCATTATCCAGTTTATAGATTCAGTAGTTATCTCAAAAGTACCGTGAGATGTTTTCCATGATGTTCCTATATTATCCATTAAATTACCTTTCAGTTTGTTTACTGGACAAGGAAACGTAGACGTTTGCTCAGTAGCATTTATTTTCATTCGATTAGATTTTTTAATTAATTGATTGTATTTCTGCCTATCAACTTTATAGCCATAAGACTTTTGAAGTTCTATCTCCTTGTCTGATATATAATCTATATCATCACTAGAATCAAGAACTTCGTATTCGTCTGCTTTATATCCTTGTATAAGCGTTACTCTGTTATTAAGATTACTCGTTACGCCTATCTTTTTACCCGGTATGTGGTACAAATAATACATAATTTTATTTTAATTTATTATTATACAAGTGTAAATTGTGAGCAAAGTGATAGTAAGCTCCTAGCTCCATAGATAGTCTCTCTGCAACTAATTCTTGAAGCGATGCAAAACAGTATTGATCGTTACAAAAACCAAACCAGAGATCATTACTACGCATAAGTACTGCCATGTGTAGTTTATTATCAAGTACAGTGAACTGAACAGCATAAGTACAAGGAGTATCCTTGCTATAAGTAGATATTTCTTTTCCATCATAAATTGATATTACTGCTTGACGTGTTTCAGGATTAGTTTTTAACATAGCAACAACTTTATCTAGTTGATGGTTGCGTTCCCATTGCCAACCGTAGTTAGATCTTACTTTTCTATCAGAGTCAGCCATTGTTTCCCATATGGGAGGAATACTTCCGTTTATCTCACCTAGCTTATCTATGCTAGGATCTCCAGATAAATACCATTGCCACTCAGCCTCTGCATACTCTAAATTAAATTTACGATCTGGATTTAAAACATTAATGTTTTTTTGCTGTGGGCGCTCTAAAGTAAACCCTACGTTAAACAAAGCCTTAGTATCTCCAAACACAGTGCCATTATCATTTATTTCATTGTAAAAATAAACAAAAGCTTCTCTAGCATTTTTAAATTTTGTTTTCATTATTTTCTTTTGTTATAGTAATATAAACAATATCTATACATTACCTCCATTATACTATGCTTATCGCATATTTCTGGGGATTTATGAACTACTTTATGATTTCCAGGAACGCTTATTCCTATCGCCCAAGATCCTATTGTATCTTTAACAGCTACTGGACTTATTATTATTTTGTTTTTAACACAGTATAAATAAGCTTTTTCCTCTTCGGCTGATTGCATATAGTCGTCTGGTAGTCTTCGTTTAGCTTGTTCTTTAGCTCTCTTAGATCCTACACTCATTTATTCCCAAGGCATTGCTTCGTTAGACATATCTACTGGTTCGTGAGGTATAAAGCAACCTGATTTTGGCTCCCATTTAAAATGAGCTTCAGCACCGTTTTCACCTAAATTTTGAAACTTAACCTTTAAAACTTTAGCTTTAACTGTTTTAGCCTCGTAATCTCTGTGAACTAATATACCATGATAACTAGCATCGTACCATTCACCACCACCTTTAATGTTATACATGGTAGGTTCTTCAATTTTACCATTACCATCTTTATACATTTTAGTAGGGTGAGCAACTATAAAAACTAGAACGTCATATTTCTTAGCGAATATTTCTATCTTACTAAGATATTCCATAGTGTATCTATTAACGTCTTCTGTTTTACAGTCAACATCTCTAACTTTATTAAACGGATCAATAACTAAACACTTAATACCTTTACGTTTTACAAGCTCAGCGCCTTTACGTAGCACCGATTCTAAAGTATAACGTTCCATGTCTATATGATAGAAGTTATCATTGACATGGTCAGCAATTTGATTCCATTTATCACTATGTATGTCCGCTGAGGTTGGCATGCCCTGCCAAACCTTACGCATTATTTTATGTGCGTGCAGATAAGTCGGTGCATTTTCAGGTGAAGCAAACGCCGTTTTCCAGCCATAGTTTTGGTTATACCCAACAACCATTTGATCGACAAAATCCGATTTACCGCTAGACGGAATACCAGTGACAGTAATGAATTGACCAGTGTAAGTCGAAAATATGTCGTCGAAATTCTGTAAGCCAACTTGAAATCCTGGTTTAAAACCATTGCGAACAAAGTCCGTAATCTCACCTTCGATATCTTTAAATGTCGTGACATTCTCAAGCGGTACTGGTCTTGCTCCGGTAATACACTCTGCCAGTTTTTCTTTTCCATGTTTAAGTAAGTATTCATTTGCGTCTTTACAATCGTCAAACGAAGCTAAGAAACAAACTTCAGCACCAAGTCTTCTTACGAGTTCTTGTTGCAGAGCTTGACCAGCTTCATCAGCATCGACAGCTAATATTATCTTGTCTTTATCTTCGAAGTAATCAATACAACTATCAAGATAATCTAAATTGTTAGAGTTTAGTGTAGCTCCGTTTGGAACTGATATTGAATTTGGTATACCAGCTTCGTGAAGAGCTAGCACGTCCATTTCACCTTCAACTATAACACAATACTCATACCCGATTATACTGTTTATATTATAGAACACTTTCTCAGCGCCCTTATATAATTTAAAGTTCTTTCTTCCATCACGATACTTAACATTGATAAGTTGATCGCCAATAAAATAATTGAACTTTATAACATTCTCGGTTTGCCCGGTCTGTGGCATGTACTCTGGACCCTCGCCGATCTTAAGATCTTTGAGGGTTTGCTGAGTAATTCCTCTTGTATTAAACCAATCTTCAACTTTTGTACTTACTTCTTGTTTAGCGATTGGTACGTCTGGTCTTATATAGACTTTTTCAGATTTACCTTTTCGTTCGTAAGTATGCAGTTGAAAACTAGTGTTACAATTATGGCAAGTACCGAGACCACGTTCCCAATCATAAGAAGCACATTGCGCTTTCTGATTCTTAGGTTGTCTATCAGAAGAACACAGAGGACAAATCCCCTGTGGTTTACCTTCAGCTAGACCATATTGATTGAAATCATCAATCAAGAATCCATTGATCTCACTTGTTTGCATTTAATCTTCTATTAAAGTTATTTCACCGTTCTTGTTTTTACGTGCTGTTATGTAATCTTCCATTAGAACGGTAAGTCATCTTCTACCTTTTGAGTTTGCCCAGCCGCTTGAAAGCCTCCGTTACCTTGAGCATCATCTCTTGGTGGTGGAGCCACGTTACTGCCGTTAGTCCAAACTACTTTAACGTTACCTAAGTAAGTTTTAGGCGATTTAGCCTCACGTTCTTCTTTGGTTTGCTCGACAATTACAGGACCATTATTGCCGAAGTTATCTACTTCATCATTTAATGTAATAGTTATAGGAAGGTATTTACCTTTCTTACCTACATAGATCTTGCTTTTGTCAATCTGATCTAGATTAATACTTGTTTTGATAATACTTGCCATTAGTAAGTGTTTAATTGGTTAAACATTCTTGTTAACTGGTCTTTATTAGCTCCAGTGTTTCTACGTAGATTATCTACTGCTTTTACATGCGATTGGTTTGCGTAAAAGTTTGTTTCATTTGTTTTGATTCCTGTTACGGAACATACTCTTTTTCTTGCTCTTGGCATATTTAATTGGTTTTAATTGGTTACATAGTTATTATCCATAGTAAATCGTATTTACTTTGTATTACAACGTTTCTGTTTTAAAGTACTGGTGTGGATCAAAGTCTTTAGTATTAAAGAATAGATCGTACTGAGCAACTGCTTGCTGAACCTTGTCTTGTCCTTTTGAGTAAAAACTACTAGAACAATCACAAATTTTAATTTGATGGGTGTTTTTGTCAATTACCATGAATAACATTTCGTATCCGAATAACTGATTGTAAATGTAAGCTTGACTATCATAATTGTACTTTGATGCTGAATATCTAAACTTAGCAATATCATTAGTAGTTTTTAAGTCTATAATTAATCTTTCGTCGTGATTAACTATATCAGCTTTACCTTTCCACATTTGCCCTTCAATCTCTTTTATAGCTGGAATTTCGTACTCTACGTTCTTGCCTCTGATTAGATCTTTGCATACGGTATTTGACATCATCTTGTCAACCATTAACTCAATTTGATCTACTTCTTGCTGTAGTAAACATAATTCTCCGCCAGAGATCTCTTTATACGCTTTAGTATTCCTCGTACTAGACTCTATTACTTTAAAGTTTTTAAGCTTATCCGGCTCTAATATAGCGGTGTGAAAATAACCGCCAACTAAAAAAGCCGGAATAGACTTTTGAGGAGTGTGTAGCGCTAAAGGATTTTTTAATAAAGTAGATATATCTGAGTTGCTTAGATATTGCTTTCCAAACTTACCGTAGTAATGCTCATCTTGTTCTAGCTTTTTTAAAATTTCTTTAGTGTTCATTTAGAGTGTTGTTAATTCCTGTTCCACCTCCTTGGTTAGAACATATTTAGCCTTGATAGCTTCTAACTTACCTCCTGACTTAATAAACTCTTTTGCTTTTGCTAATTGTGTAGAGTTCATAGGTGTCTTAGAGTGTTCGTTACTCGCATCGCTATCCTGAGTGTCATCTATAAGAAATAAATTCCCTAGAGAGTACTTCTTGCCGTAAGAAGATGCAGAGCCAAACTGTTGTGGTGTCTGCATACCTTTTTGCAATAAGTCAACACCAACTAGAGCTGTAGCCGAAACGTGGTTTTCACCGTCTGAAATCGTAGCTTTACTTTCTAGTATAGGCATTGGTTGGCTATTGATTAATGTTTCGTTAATCGTAACCGATACTCCTAGTTCTAATAAATAGGGTTTTGTTGCTTCTAAAATGTCTTCGGCAGATCTGAAGTTGTACTTGCCGAATGAGTTAAATCTACTTTTTTTCGATTTAAACTTCGTCTGAATAGTTGAGAGCTTTTCGTTTATTGTCATTGCATTGTGGTGTTTGGTCTTATATATATAATCACATATATAAAACTGGTTTTACATTTATATTAATATTTAACTTACAGGTAGTCAAGTACTTGCGATGGATCTACATTTTTAATTAAACACTGTACCGCTTCTTTTTTTAGCTCTGAAACTCTTACATAATCGCTAGCACCTTTTATGTTTAGTTTTATAGCTATTTCTTTAGCAGAATGCTTATCGCAGTCTAATCCATAAGACAATCTAAGCACTTCGTATTGATTTTCTGTTAAATGCTTTTGCATTAATCCTTTTAAATAAGAGTTCATTAAAGCTATATTATACGGCTCTGAATTGTCAGGAACTTGATACGTCATGTCTTCGTCATCTTCATAAGGATTAGCATCAATACTTAAAAATATGCTATTAAAGAACATGCTAACCATCTTCTCGTCTTTAGGATTCTTACGTATTTCATTCATCTTATGCTCTGGTATACGTATATCGCCTCTGTTTATATCTACAGCTCTACGTATAGAACCTTTAATGCGTTTAGAAAAGAAAGATTTTAAGGTTTTCTCTTGATCTTCAGAACTTTCTAAAGTTAAGTAATCTAATCTATCAACTGCTTTTATTAATCCAATTGATCCTTCTTGAATAAGATCATTTATACTCATAACTCCAGAAGCTTGTTGACTGGTTGAGAATTTACGAGCTATGTTTTCTACAAGAGGTAAAAACTTATTTATTAATTCTTTTCTTTCATATTTAGCAAGCTCTTTTAGATCAGGCTGTGAAGCTTTAACATCTTCTTTATATCGTACGTAATTTTTTACGTTATATTTTTTCATTTAAAGTATTTTTTTCTTGTTTAAGTTGTTCGTTCATTTTTCTGTGTACTGTTCTAGTTGAGCAGTTTAGAATATTAGCTATAGATTTAATAGTTATCTTATGACCTTCATGGTTCAATAGCAGCATACTGTCATATATTTGTTCACTATCAACGTTACTTTGCTTTCCGATTAACTTACCTACGATCTTTAATTTATCTGCCATGCTTAGCATAGTATAGTCTTTAAAAATTATCTTACGTAGTTTATTGTTAGGCGGTTCTTCTAAATCTGTTTTGTCTATGTCTCGTATTATGTTTTTGAGTTTATCTGTTTGCATCGTAAAAGTTGTGAAACCATTATCCTTGTTTGCTATAAATGTAGATAGCTTACTAAACTCTTCTAGATTAAGCTGTGGATTTAGATGCCAGATGACTCTTAAGTGCCATCTAAGAGATTTATACGTGTTTATCAATGCCTTACTTCTAAATAAATCATAGAACTCATACGTACCATCTTCGTAGAAATAGCCCCAATCAAACGAATGACTAGGTTTATCAGAGACTGGAAGTCTTCTATAGATAATACGGTTATCGTTTAAATGCTCTATTTTTCGGTGTGACATTAGCCTGTTACTCTTTAATAATTAGTAGCCTATTGTCACATTTCAAAATGAAATGGTTTTTAGCCTTCGGCTATATTTTTTTATTAATAAAGCTTTTCTTTTTAACTCCGGTTCGTCAAGCGGTTTGTCGTTTCTTACGGCTATCATCACGTCGTCTATTATTTCTTGTCTAAGTTCATATATATTATCCCATAAATAAGATTTATGATCTCTTTTTCTTGTGCACATTATTCTGTGTCTTCCTATTTTTATTGTCATCTTTTCTAAATTTTTTTATAGCTGATTTAACTGTTTCATTAGATTGAATAGTGTGGTTGTATATTTTATAACTCATATTTTTTTGTGTTAAATGTTGTTTGTGATTTGTTACACTTTCCACACAGTGTTCTATGGAAGCTATTTAAAGCTCCACAGTTGCATTTCCACGTGTTGTCTACTGGTTCCATATTTTTATTATTTACAATCGATTAAATATCCTTCCATTACTTGCTCGCAGTAATCTTTACGAGAATAACTTAACCATCCAAAAGAATGTTGTCCTGGTCTTAGTTTTATTTTATTCCATGTGTCATAGTAAGCATCATAATAAACACAATCGCACATAACTTCTGGTATTACATAAATATCCTGCTCTAGTATATCTTCAACGTAGCAAGACTGTAATAATACTAATAGTAATAACGTTTTAATTTTATTCATAATTTCTAATTGCTTTAAAGAGTGGATGGCGATAAGAACCTGCTGGAGTTTTTTGAAAGAACGTAAACGTTGCTACCTTGCCAATATATGTTTCGGCATTTGCAAGCATGTCTCGCATGATATCGTAACTTGCCATAACAGGCATACCGAAAGCAACACCGTTGCTATCAACAGCCAAGAACTTGCCAATAGTACCGCTTCGTTTGCCTTTGCCTTCAACAAATCCAGTGATTGTTGCTTCTGTGTCTTGGAAGGCTTTGAACTTGAGTAGATTGTTTGATCGTTTGTTTTCATAAGGTAAGTTTGTACGTAATATAGAGCCTTCGTAACCGGCTTTTAGGTTTTGATTGTTAAAGATAGTAGCTAAGCCTTTGTTTGGCGTAAGCGTAGTTGCTACTGAGTGAACTTGAGGCAAGCTATAACCTAGGAGCATAACACGTATACATCTGTTGCGGAAGTCGAACGAGTGATTATTAGTCGTTTGAATATAATCGTAGCAGTGAAACTGAATAAGAGTTTGGTCTTTAGTAGCGTGCTGAGTACGTACAAGAGATATGATCTTGTTGAAGTTATCTTTGAAATCGTGATTGTATAGCTCGCCGTCGAGTACAACAGTTGGGTTCGCCGCAAAGAAAGGTTTTAGTTGGCGACGTAGATGCTGAACGTTTTTGAACTTTTTACCGCTGCGACTGTAAGCGCCTTGCTTTGTAAAGATACAACGTACGCCGTCAAGCTTAGGTTGAAGGAACATAGTTTGATTCCAGTTGATAGCTTTTTTTTGTTGTGCGAATGCTAGCATTGCGAATTTACCTTGTTTAATCGAGTTTATCATATTTGTTTTTTATTGTTTGTATTTTTCTTTTTATTATGTTAGCTTTTTCGTAAGCTTCTTCTTGTTCGTATCTTTCTAATAAGCTTTGTAATCTTATAAGCTCTAAGTCTAGCGTTTGTTTATCTAAGTCGTCTTGACTTTCTACTATAAAGTCAGACTTTTCTGTATGATTTTCAAACACTAAGTGTACTTCTGACGATACATTAAATATAGCTTTTACTACTTTAGTTGCCACGCGTATAGCAAGATCATCCATTTGTTTGTCTGTCATATATATTATCCTATTAAGTTCGTATTTAGTTTGTAATTATCTAGCATTTGTATCTGCTAATAGTTGTAAAAATTCTACGCCTGTCATTTCCTCTCTTTCAGGCTCATGATCAGCGTCGTATTTTTCAATCAGTTTATCAGGTTGGCCCACAAAAACTACTTTATTTTGCCACACGTCATAAATCGATATAAAGACCTCAGCTGTGTCGTTTTTTGGGAAGATAGTATAGATATACTCTTGACCCATATCGACGTCAGAGATAGCTAGAAGCTCAATCTTGTCAGTGTCTTCCATTATGCTTACAAAGTCAATCGCAAACTCACTTACATTTTTATCTTTAATGTTGCTGCAGACTCTAGCGATGTCTACGCCTAATCCCGCAGGATATCCATCCCAATGTCTATATATATTAAAGAAAGCTTTTTCTACGTGATTATGCGCTTGGTCGTAAGCCAAACCTTCCTGTCTTGGTATTACTCTTATTAATGCTCGTGTTGCCATTATTTTATAGTTTGTTGATTTAAAATGTGTAGTATTACTTGTCTAGCGGTACCTTGGATGGTCTCTTGTGCGCCATGTACATTTGCGTATTGTAGAACATATAAGCTAGGTTTATGTGGTCTAGGAGGCGGACTATATTTATTACCTGCCATTATTCTGTTAGATTAGATTTAAACCATTCTCTAGCTTCGTCTAAAGTTTCTTTAGGAAATTGATCTCTGTAGCCATTGTATATATAATTTACTTTCATATCTACGTTAAGTAATTTAATGCCGTTTGTTCTGTCTAGTATTTCAATTTGTTCTTCTGTCATGTTATGTAGTTGTTTCGTTTAGTAGTGCTATATGATTCCATATTGTCAGCTCTCTGCGTTTAAAAGATATCTGAGCGTCTATCATCTCTTGAGTGTAAGCTAGATACGGTTTTTGTATAGCTAGATATTCTAAGCTATTTTCTAATGCATTGATCTTAGCAAAGCATTTACCTGCTGTTCTGTCTTTAATTTCTGTATCTGTCATGTTATTTAATTTATATAAGTTAATCCTTTGTAATTAAACCAAGACTTTACGCCTGGAGTTTCTACTGTCTCGCCAAATTCATCAATGTCTTCACATGATATATAAGCGAAAGTTGGAGGTAAGTCGCCTAGCATATAGCCTTTATAGGTTTTGCCATTTAATCTTACTCTTGTTTTACCTGTTTGTTTGAATTTATTCATTTGTACATTTTTTACATTTACACGGTATCCATACAGAGTATTTGCACATTTCATCTTGTTTTGGAGTAACTATTGCTAGCTTGTATTTAACTGTGTATTTCATATTTATATTTCTTTATTCTATTATCCTATTGTACTCGTATTTACTTTGTAAATAGCTCTCTGTCTTTAGTGTCATTAAAAACCCATAAGTTGCCTTTTGAATGTGTTCTACGCGTTCTAGATTTGATTCTATCAACTTCCATAGACTGTTCAAACTCTTTCTGTGTAAAGCCTTGACAGTGATTGCCTTCGCGTTCTTTATTCCATTGAATTACTTTAATTCTTTTCTGTTCTGCCATATATTTTTTAAGTTCTGTCATTGTCATATTCTAATTATTTAAAAGTTCGTATTGTTGTTGTTGTAAATATTGTTGATATTGTTGTTCTAGCTGTATATTATATTGTGCTATTGTGTCTCTGTTACGTTTCATTAGTAAATGCTTCAAATGATTCTTCATCCATTTCGCTTTCAAGGTAGTTTAGCATATCGTATTCGTCAAAGTAGTCGTCAACGTCATAGCATGCAACGCTCACCTCTTCACCGGCAAAACGTAAATCGTCAATTGCATTCATAACAGCGTCAAAGTCTGGTTGATAATAGAATACTTCATTTTCAAAGTTTAAGTTTCTTATATCAGCTGTGATATAGTGTACTTCGTAGCCGTCTTGTGTGTTAATTGTTCCGATCTCAATATCGCCGTTGTGTTCTACAAATTTAATGTTTGCTTCTTCTTGAAATTTTTCTAATGTTGTCATGTTATCCTAGTTTTAGTATTGTATTATTGAACTGATCTTCGGTTATTTCACCTGATAAGAACAGATGAATTAGCTCTTGTGTTAAAGTTAGTTTGTCTTCTATTGTCATATTGTTTTCTTTACTATATTATCCGTCTGTGTTCGTATTTACTTTGTAATTTGTCAAGTATTTTATTACCTGCTTTTAATGATATTTCTTTATTTAGTATCATTCTAAATATTAGTTTTCTCAATGTTTTTAATTTTCTTTAGCTCTCTTTCTACTGCGGTTCGAGACATTTTACCTTCCATTTGTTTTAGTATTAGACTTGTTACGTCTACGCCATTATATATTGCTTGCATATTATTGTGTTATTGGTTTGTTATTGTAATCTTCGTAAGTAAAATCTCCTTCTTCGAAAAGATCATACAGTGCTGCGTACGCTGCTTGGCCAATATTGTCTGCTCTGCCATATACATCATGCTCTTGAAACACATCATAGTTTAAATCGTCTACAATTCGTTGAGATTCAGAGTTATATATAACCATGTTGTCTATTTCTTGATGCAGTACATCATAAAAATCATCTTGATCCATACCTTCATGATCTTTTAATCTGTCTATGATATCATTGTACCAGTTTTCTTCTTTGTAATTCATATTGTTTATTTGTTTATTATATTATCCGTTTGTATTCGTATTTACTTTGTAAGTATGTGAGCAAAAAACTCTGATCTTACTACGTCTGTATTAGTCCATTCGTTAAATGGATTGAATGATTCTAAGTAGAAATTAAATAGATCTTCCTCGTGTCCTTCTAGCACCAACGTATCTAATCCGTCAGCGCTCGCATACGCAACTAGTTTTACTTTGCGATCATATAATTGCTCTAGTGTGTTCTGTAAGTCTACAGTATCTATTTCTATTTGCATAATAATGTTTTTAATTCATTTTTTAATTGTATAAGTTGTCTTCTACTAGTTAAGCAAAATCTGCTTCTTGTTGATAAGTACGCTATACGTTTTCTGTATTCTTTTTCCATAGTTTAATTTCTTTTAAGCATTCGTTTAAGCTAATACAATCAAGGTCGTAACCTTTTTTTATTAGATATATTTCAAATTTCTTGTCGTATATGTTATTCATATTAATATTATCCGTTAGTTATCGTGTTTAGTTTGTACTTGATGCAATAAATCTACTAATAAATCTTCGTAGCTTTCACCGTCTTCTAAATCACAATTGTCTACTACAAACATTTTCATTTCGCTCCACATATCGTAGTCTATTTTGCTATTAGTTCTAAAATACTCTAAAGTATTTTCATTCCATTCAAATCTTTTCATAATGTATTGTAAATTCTTAGTAATTCGTTTCGCTTATTCGCGCTGAGGTTTGTTTTTAACATACCTAATATTAATTGCTTAGTCATATTAGTAAAAGTCTTGTCTTATCCAGTTGTTAATAATTCTGCTAACTTTTAAGCGATCGCTTCTGTCTAATTTTAAAAAGCTTTCGTCGTTTGACCAACCATTTCTGAGGTAGTCATGATTTTCGTAGATTTTACACGCTACGTCGTGATAATTTAATGTACTCATAATTTAATTTTTAGTTGCGCAGCGAGAATCGAACTCGCATAAACCATTTACGCAGTCATTAGTTAATATTGCAAGAGGCAACTAATTCTATAAAACTCTTTATTCTATTATCCATTAAGGATCGTATTTACTTTGTATTGTGCAGTAGTAATTGTATTACTGCTTTTTTTTCACCTGAGCTACAAGTGTCATAACCAAATTCACCAAAGTAGTTTTGTGCTATCATATCCATTTCGTTTACAAATTCTTCTGCATTCATATTTTTATTTCTTTATATTATTATCCATTTACTATCGTATTTAGTTTGTATTATAAAACTATATAATTTAAATTTGTATAGTCTTCGTATTCATTAAAATCTATATTGTTATTTTTTAATATAGTTTTCATTTCACTATAGTCATCGCATAGATTTGAGAAAATGATATGATCGTCATTTTTAAACCATTTTAAATCTAGCTCGTTTTCTTCTAGAAAGTTTTCACAGTCTTCTACGTGATAAATTTCTTCGCAGTGATTTTTAATTAAATCTGTAATGATATTGTATTTCATTTTAGTGATATTAGGCGTAAGAACTTCGTTGTTTGCTTACAGATATATTATCCAGCTAGCATCGTATTTAGTTTGTAAAAAGGTGTAGTATAATTTAATAGATAAAATAGTAATGAATGTGTACCGCAGTGACAACCTGTCATAGCAGTTATAACCTAGTGACAATCTGTCATATACATAATGTAAACTTATAATATAAATAGTATTATAGATATAGTTTATAGCTAGAAAAGGCTGAATATAATGGGGGGTATCGTAACAAAAAGCTGAAACCTATGGAGGAAATCATAAAAAAGAGGGGGCCGTGGGCTAAATGAAAACCGTTTTGTATTGTGTTGATAACCAGTGATATAGGGGTATAGCACCTCACTTCCCTATAATAGCATAAAACAGTGACATTAGCCTGTTAAGGTTACTTAGTAAGAGGCTATTGTCACACTTTCCGTATTAGCTTTGTAAGATTAGTAAATAGCATGTAAAACGTGTAAGTATATAAAGTATACAAAACAACTAAATCAATTAATATGGCCGTTAAAATAGGTGAATCACCAATATCAGCGGTATATATAGGAGAAAGCACTATATCAGCGATGTACATAGGCGAAACTATAATATATCCATAACAAAACATAACACATGTCTATAATTTATTCTTACCCAACGATACAACCAACGGTAGATGACCTATTAATAGGTACAGATGTCGGTGATGACAACGCAACTAAGAGCTTTACAGTTCAAAGTTTAGTATCACTGATCAATGCAGCTGCAGGTTCAGGTACAGTAACCTCTGTTCAGATAGCAACTGATGCTTTTCTCTCAGCAACAGGAGGTCCGATCACAGACGCTGGTACAATTACAATGGGGTTAACTGCCACAGGTACTCCAAGTGCTACTACTTTTCTTCGTGGAGACAATCAATGGGTTGTACCTACTGTGTCTTCTGGTATTGGAGTTTACAGTAGTAATGTTTTATTGACAAACAACCTATCTTCAGCTAATTTTACAGGAGATGGTGTTTCAACATCGTCTGACCAAGATGGTAACGTAACTATAACTATAGCAGGTGCTACTAACGCTGTTGAGTCTTTAATTCAGGGTACAGGAATAGGATTAAGCTCATCTACAGGTAATATCATAGTGTCTAACACAGGTATAACCGGTTTAATTCAAGGAAGTAACATAAGTATATCCACCACAACTACCGGTCAAGCAACTATATCAGCCACAGGCTTAACAAGTGGTACAGTAACATCGGTAGGAGCTGGAGCTGGACTAGTAGAAACAGGTACAACTTCTATAGATCCTATATTAAGCTTAGAATACAACACGGCAACAAGCTATATAACACAACCAGAAACACTAGTACCAGTAGATGCTGATTTTGTTCCTTTTCACTCTGTGTCAGGAACTAAAGTAGGTAAAGTTACTTTCGGAGATATACAAGCATCGACGCTAGCTTCAGTAGAAAGCGCTATTACAGATTCAAATGTTGATACGATAAAGAATGATACAGACTTACTACCTTCAGTTAACAAGGTATTAAATGTAATAACACTTACAGATGCCGAGTATACGGCTATAGGAGCTGGTAACTACGCTGCAGGTACTTTATACCTTACGACAGCAACGGGTCAGCCTCAAAACACAGTAAACTTTACTATAGACACATCGGCTATAACCTTTACAGGTTCTTGTGGGTTTACTCAATCAACTACCGTCAATGGTTCTGTTGTGAATCCAATAGCTATAACAGGATCAGTAGGTAGTACATACACTGTATCTACCACGATAACTCCTACTGGAAGTGGGTGTGTTGTATCGGGCGGATCAGCGACTCAAACTATAACTGGAACTATACCAGCAACACCTACGCCAGCTGCAGTAACGCAAACGCTAGCAGCTAGAACCATATCAGTACCAGCTACTCCTCAAGGTGGTAACACTTTAAATGTGAATACGGCTATATCAGGTGGTATTTTTAATACAAATTACACTGTGTCGCCTACTAGTGGTAGTTCTACCGGTGATTTAGGCACCGCAGTTGGATCTTACGGTGTTACAGCTACTATATCAAATACAGCTCAATACGAGCTGACAGCTGGATCATTAACAGCTACTCAAAGTTCTGCTGTGTATGCTAATCCTAATTCTATATCAAACGCTAGTTTTCCAGGAACAACTATAGCTATAAGAAGTTATGATGTAACGTATGCTATTACTCTTGGAAGTGGATTAACAAGCGCCCCAGTTGATTCTTGGTACATACTAGTAACTGGTATTTTTTCAGGTAACGCTCAAAATTCTCCTGCACCAGTGTCAAGACAATACGACACTACTAATAATGGTTATACCTTTAATGCTGAAGTTATTGCGAATCCAGGGTACAGTGTCGGTTCGACTAGTAGCTGGAGTGGACCTACAGCAGGACCGGTTACTGCTGCGACTAATATAACCGGTACTTTAGATGCTACAGTGAGCGCTTCTACAGGTACAGCTACACTCGCTTTAAATACTAGTGGAATAAGTGGTAGTAACAATTATTCAGTTACAGAAAAATATCAAATAAACTCAGGAGCATTACTAACGTACACCGGAACATTAACAGAACCTGGAACTAGTCAAGCTACTTTTACAGCTGACATAGTGCCTAATTCTGGTTATTTTGTAAGTAATGAAAACGTAAATTATTCTCCAAGTCAAACCGTAACGTTTAGTGACAAC
>Ga0206128_1002323_pt1 | contig 17328 bp, 18 predicted proteins | sample Helgoland_Spring_7_FD_148601 | JGI IMG/M metagenome (GOLD analysis project Ga0206128, IMG submission 148601) | Pelagic subsurface seawater microbial communities from Kabeltonne, Helgoland, North Sea - Helgoland_Spring_Bloom_20160426_1 | ecosystem: Environmental > Aquatic > Marine > Epipelagic ... | reverse complement strand
TTTTTCCGCGAGCAATTTCCTCAACCATGAGTGAATCAGGGTTACGAACAAACTTGGAAAGCTCAATTGCACTAAGACGCTCAGAGCTAAATACATGGTCGACACCAAAATGGCCGCGGTAATCAAACAACCACTCTTCTCTCTGTTGTGCCGGACTGACACGGGCAATGACCTTCTCCGCATTCAACTTTTTGGCCATGGATGCCGACATGAGATTAATCGTGCTCTCACTCGTGACCGCCAAAAACAACTCACATTCAGAGACCCCTGCTTCCAGGAGAGTGTTGGCACTGGCCCCACTTCCAGTAATGACTCGGCCATCAATCTGCGCCTCAAGCTCGGCAGCAACCAGAGCATCATACTCGACCACGACAATACTGTGAGCCTCACGTGATAGGGATATCGCCAGATGACGTCCAATTTCTCCAGCTCCTACAATGATAATTTTCATAGCTGCAGCCTACGGCCGCGGGGAGGTGTTGCCATTTTTAGATCAAAAAAGCAAGGATAGAAGCCGGCAGCTCGCCCACCAAATAAATAAAGGATATACCAGTAAAACAGCTTGCCCACATCCTTATTGAAGACATAATCCTGCGCATTCAAAATCTCATTATCATGGAAAACGTTATCATTATAGGAACAGGCCCCGCCGGCTACACCGCTGCAATCTATGCCGCACGCGCAGATCTTAACCCTCTCATCCTCACCGGCACACAGCCCGGTGGTCAATTAACGACAACAACCGACGTCGAAAATTTCCCTGGCTTTCCTGAAGGCATCACCGGCCCTGAATTGATGATGAGCATGCAGCAGCAAGCTGAACGATTCGGCACTCGGGTAGAGTTCGGCCAGGTTGAATCCGTTAACAAAAATGATGACGGCACCTTCACGCTCAAGGTTGGCGAAAAGGAACTCCAAACCAAATCGGTCATCATCTGCTCTGGCGCCTCAGCACGCTATCTAGGTCTTCCCGGCGAGGAAGAACTCACCAAGGGCGGGCACGGGCTTACCGCATGCGCAACCTGTGATGGCGCTTTCTATCGAGATGTTCCCGTCTGTGTAATTGGAGGCGGTGATTCCGCATGTGAAGAAGCCACCTTCCTCACCAAATTCGCAAGCAAGGTTTACCTTATTCATCGTCGTGACGAATTGCGCGCATCAAAAATCATGGCTCAGCGTGCGCTCAACCACGAAAAAATCGAACTTATTTGGAACTCCACCATCAAGGAATACCTCACCAATGACAAAGGAGATATTCGTGCTGTCCTGCTTGAAGATACGCAAAACGGTTCAACCTCAGAGCTTGGGGTTGAGGGTGTCTTTATGGCCATCGGTCACACGCCAAACAGCAGTTTTCTCAACGGTCTTGTTGAGGCAGACGACCAAGGCTACATTCTTCAGAAACACGGCACACGCACTAGTGTTGAGGGTATCTATGCTGCAGGAGACATCTCCGACACCGAGTACCGTCAGGCGATTACCGCCGCAGGCCAAGGCTGTGCTGCAGCGATCGAAGTCGAGCGTTGGCTGGCTGATCAAGAGTAAGCTTCTCCACCTTCCTCTATCTCCGCAAGAGGCCGTAAGTTCCTACTGAGTAGCTGCGATCTCCCCAAGACACCTCCAGTATATCCCGAAGCCCCCTCGTTTTTGCTGGGGAAAGGCAACAAAACCCTCATAGAATGATATCCTCTCACTCAGTTAGGTTTTTTTTGTTACTCACATGTATTGCATGCTCAAGCTTGCTATCTGAGGCCCTTCCAGATGAACAAACGGATGAACAAACGGATGAACAAACAGATGAACAAACAGATGAACAAAAAGAAGCTCTGGTTAAAAAAGTCTCCCCCAGCATTTACCAGATAGGTAAAGTCACCCTCAATAAAGAGACACGTGAGATTAGTATGCCAGCTCATACAAATATCACCGATCCTGAGACGATCATAGAATACCTGCTCGTTCACTTTAACGGCGAAAAAATTCACGAGTCCCTGCTTACCACTGAGGCAGATCCCACGCATATCAATATCGCTTTCAAATTACTCAACTATCAAGAATCTCTTGAGCTGTTTCGAGTGCGGAAACCCGATGGTTCCATTAGTGACAAATATACCGTGGTGGCAGAAGACATCAAAAAGGCAGCGCGTTTTAGTGTCCACATCACATGGAAAGATGGCACCACAGAGAAAACCATGCCCGTCACTCAGTGGATTTATAATCAGGCCAGCAAAAAAAACATGCCCCCCACGCCCTGGATTTATAACGGCTCCTATATCTACGAAAAAAAATTCGACGCTAAATTAAGCGGTAGCATCATCACCATCTTCCCTAACATTGGCGCCATTGCCAATTACTCAGGTGAGGACCGTAACGACGATAATCTATGGTCACCCTCTCCCAATACCCCAGAAGAGGGAACCCCGGTCAAGGTCCCCCTCAGGTGAGGACCGTAACGACGATAATCTATGGTCACCCTCTCCCAATACCCCAGAAGAGGGAACCCCGGTCAAGGTCACCTTGAAACCTTGGCTAGCTGTGCCATAATGTTTAAAACCATATTGAGAAATACCATGAAAACCCTGCTTTCTATTTTTGCCTTGGGCCTTCTTCCTACCCTATCCGTCTCCGCACAGGACAAACAAGAACCCTACCTCTCTATCAAACTCGAGATTGCCCGAGCCATCGAGCGCGGCAATGCTTATCTCCAATCCAAGCAGGACACAGAGGGCTTCTGGGGTGAATCTAAATACCCCGCCTATACTGCCCTGGCACTAACCGCTGCGATGCGATCGCCCTCATATGATGATGCCGATTATATCAAAAAGGGATACGCATGGCTCTCCAAGCAACAAAAAGACGACGGCGGCATCTACGGCAAGGGACTCGGCACCTACAACACCGCCACATCAATCGTCGCCCTCGTCTCCACCGGCGAAACATCCTATCACCCTGCCATTCTTAAGGCGCGCAGATTCCTCATCAACCAGCAAACCGACTGGGACACCAAGGGCGAATCCGATAATAAATACGACGGCGGCATTGGCTACGGCGGTTCCTACCAGCATTCTGACTTATCCAACACCTACCTCTCTATCGAGGCGCTCAAACTCTCCCGACACATTGCCCAAGACGATGCCTCAGGCAAGCAACCTGAACTCAATTGGGAAGCCGCCATTCAGTTCATCTCTCGCACGCAGAACCTCAAAGAAACCAACGACCTGCCCGAAACAGGTGACGACGGATCCTTCAACTACTTCCCGGGCAACTCGAAAGCCGGCCACCGGACTACCCCCGATGGCAGCAAGGTCCTCCGTGGCTACGGATCCATGTCCTATGCCGCTCTGCTCTCCATGATCTATGCTGAGCTCGATGAAAATGACGTTCGCATCACCGCCGTCAAAAAATGGTTGTCGGAAAACTTCACCGTCACAGAGAATCCGGGCCTCGCCACCGAAGATGACCCGAGCCTGGGCCAGCAAGGGCTGTTCTACTACTATCATACCATGGCCAAAGGCCTCGCCGCTGCCAATATCGACACGCTAAGGACTAAAGACGGCAAACAAATCGATTGGCGCAACAAGCTCTCCAACGCGATCCTCTCCACCCAAGCCCCCGACGGATCGTGGGTGAACAAAAACTCCCGCTGGTGGGAAAGCGACCCCGTGCTGGTCACGGCCTATGCTGTGCTGAGTCTAGAGCAGATCTATCACTCCATTCCCGAGTAACGACCCGCAGCATCCGCCATCTAAGCCAGAGGTCGCAATACTTGATACTCTGAAACGATGCTACAGATTATGTAGTTCATCGGCATTGTTATAGGGTTGTGCTTGCTTGACCCATTCCCTTACTGCTTGTCTTCCCATCGTTAAAAGCCTAATGTGATAGGGCTAAATTCGAGCATTCAAACCTAATACTCATTATCACCATGCCTATCGAGACGCTCACTACCTTTTTCATGTGGTGCACCATTATCAATGCCGCTATTCTCATTTATAGTTCACTGCTTCTCTGGCTCGCGCCGGACTTCATCTATCGCATCCAAAGCAAATGGTTCCCCATTTCACGCGATACCTTTAACATCGTCGCATACTCCTACCTTGGGCTCTTCAAATTGCTGTTCTTTGTATTCAGCCTCGCTCCCTATCTGGCCCTGCTGATCCTCGCTTGACGTATCACCCCATTCCTCATCACCCCATCCTTTGCCGGCCACGCTAGACCTAATCTCTTGACCAGATGGCAACAAAATGTTCGACTAATTACGGTAAAGTGCTGAAAGTAAGACCGTCAGATAAAAAAATACTATTAATTCGGTTTAGGGTGCCCCCACAGCAGCGCTAGAAAGTAGTGTCAGTTAAACATACACATACATCGTCAACGGAGCTATGATATCCGAGGAACTTCCAGAACATCAAATATTTCATATCCTCAAGCAGGGGGCAGAGGAGGCGATCGGACCCTACAGCCAAATCCAAATCGGCCAACTACTCAACGAAGGCCAGATTGAAGCTTCTGACTACGTATATTATCCCGAGTTGTCTGGGTGGGAAACACTTTCGCGAGTCTTCGAGCTGCACCAACAGCTGAGCAGTTTTGGTGATGACGGACAAGAACCCCATATCGTTGATCAGAGTTTTGCCCTCGTAGATTCACTATCTGAGCCCGAGGAAAGCATCTACTATATTGCCGTGCAACATATCCCGTTGCTGAAGGTAACCGCGGCCGTCAAACTCACTGGACCGAAATCGATCGTTTTAACCGACCGCCGAATCTACATACTCACTCCAAAGTTGATAGGCAACACCGAGCTCAATCAGTATCATCATAAGAAGATTGAAAGAGTAATAAAAAGACTCTCCCAGGATGAGTCAGAGGGCACATTTATCATCGCGCTCCGTTCTGGTGATTGGGTCGAAACCGGAAAAATTCCTAGGCCTCAACTCGATCGGCTCGATCAGATCGCCCGTGATTTCTTGGAGCATCAGGATCAGGAAGAACCGGCCAATCAATCAAATGGCTAGCACTGGCCTGCCCCCCACTCGGCCACAGGATGCAGGCCTGAGACTAACTTTGATCCTTCCGATACCCTACACGCTTGTCGAGCTCTGCGCGCAATGCATCGACTCCCTCGCCGGTATCCGCAGAAATCGGGATAATCGTCTGCTTCGGGAAACGGGCACGGAAATTGGCCAGATTCTCTTCTGCGCCTTCAAGGTCCATTTTGTTTGCTACAATTACCCACTCAAATTTTGACAAGTCCTCATCGTACAGTTTGATCTCAGTTCGAAGCGTCTGAAGGTCTTCGATCGGGTCGCGCATTTCACTTCCCGCCATGTCGATAACGAAGAGCAGCAGCTTGCATCGCGTAATGTGACGAAGAAACTCATGACCCAGCCCACGGTTCTCGTGTGCCCCTTCGATCAGTCCTGGGATGTCCGCCACAGTGCAGCGCCGATATTTAGGAAACTCAACGACCCCGACCATCGGGTTCAGCGTAGTGAAGGGATAATTGCCAATCTTAGGCGTGGCGTGGGACAGCTTGTTGACCAGTGTTGATTTACCCGCATTGGGAAACCCTACCATGCCCGCATCCGCGATACGGCGTAGTTCCAAGTAATATACCCCGAAGTCGGCCTCCGTGCCTAGGGTGTGTTCCTCCGGTGCTTGGTTCGTAGACGTTTTATAATGCCAGTTGCCCTTGCCTCCCTTGCCTCCCTGACAAAGTACAAACTCGTCACCATATTCTGTCAGGTCGACAATGGGCTCCAGATCGATTCCTTCCTCACCGCGCTCGAGCTCGACTGCCTCCGATACGGTGCTGGCATTACTGCGGTAAACTACCGTTCCCGGAGGGACCTTGCCTATTTTATCCCTAGAGCTTTTACCATGCTTACGATTGCCGGCACCATGCTCGCCCCGCTTAGCAACCAACTTAGGATCATAGGAGTAAGCCTTAAGATTATCTACCGCTGGGTCAACCCGGAGAATGACCGAGCCGCCGTCGCCTCCATCACCGCCGTCAGGGCCGCCTTTGGGACGGAACTTCTCACGCCGAAAGTGGACAACCCCATTGCCACCATCTCCGGCTTCTGCATAAATTCTGATGTGATCGATAAACATGACTTGAGGAGATTGGGAGATAATATGTGAGGGCAGTAAAACAAGCCCCTGACCTTGTCGGCGTGGTCTGATAGCACCAATTCCTGGAATGAAAATGTAAAATAGCCTAAATTTACCATTTTTCGCTTGGCAAATCGCTCTTCTTCGTACAATTTCCGCCCCCTGCCACCTTTGGCAGATCCATTTCTAAACAAACGAATTATGCTTACTCTTAGACTTAACCGCCAAGGCACCAAAGATCGACCCTTTTACAAGATCGTTGCTGTCGACAGCCGCAAGCGCCGTGACGGCCGCTACATCGAGCAAATCGGCTCCTACAATCCTATGGAAGACGGAGTAAATTTCACTCTAGATGTTGCCAAGGCTGAAGATTGGATCGCCAAAGGCGCTCAACCTTCTGATACCGTGCGTGACATTATCAAAAAAGCTCGCAAGGAATCACTCTCTTCCGAGGCATAGGTTTTCATTGTTTTTTGATTAACTTGTTTATTGAACGCACCGGCCTAGCTGGTGCGTTTTTGTTTGTATTCGGTGATGAAACCACATGGTTACCACCATCAAATTCCTGTCACGAATTCATAGTGAGCCGACACATGAATCCCATGCGGGCCTCAATCTAGATCCCGGGACGAAAAATATGCTCACTTCTTAAAAAAGTGGTTTGCACCCATCCTCAATACCGCTAGATTCAAAGCGCAACAATTATGGAAGACACACCCGCCGTTCAGATTAACCACTTGGTCAAGGAGTTCCCCTCTCCTTTCCGCAAAACAAGGATACGTGCCGTTGATGACGTATCCCTAACTATTATGCCGGGAGAGGTCTATGGACTGATTGGCCCCAACGGATCCGGCAAATCAACCACGATGAAAGCTCTGCTTGGGCTACTCAGACCAACAGCAGGCAGTTGCTATGTCTTTGGCAAAAACTCTCTCAAAACAGATTCCAGACAAGAAATCGGATTCCTTCCTGAAAACCCTTATTTTTACAAACATCTCACTGGTGAAGAAACCTTACGTTTTTACGCCAAGCTATGCGGCATGCGAGGCAAGGCACTCAGTAACCACGTCGATAAGATGCTGGAACTGGTATCCCTTGAGGATGCTCGCAAGCGCAGAGTTGGCGGCTATTCCAAAGGAATGCTCCAGAGAATAGGGCTCGCGCAAGCGTTGATTCATGAGCCACGCCTGATCATTCTTGACGAACCAACCGCAGGAGTCGACCCCGTTGGTTCACGTGAAATCAGAGACCTTATCGTCCAACTCAAGGATAAAGGGGTGACCGTCTTCCTTTGCTCTCACCTGCTCGAACAAGTTCAGGAAGTTTGTGATCACGTAGGCATTATCTTCAACGGCAAAATTGTTAAGGCAGGACCTCTTGAAGACCTTATTGCCATTGAGGACCAAACTGAAATATTAATCAAAGATGCAGGGCCCCGCACACTTGCCCGCATCAAAGCCGTCATTGCTGATGCTGAAAATGCGAAATTTGTAAGTATGGGTAAACCTCGAACCACGCTGGAAAGACTGTTCCTCGATGAGGCAAAAAAATCAAACTCAACAGCTGCCACTGCTACCCCGAAAGGAGACGATCATGCGTAGAAATGCTTTTTTCTCACCGGCTCGCATTCTCATCATTGCAAGCCACACCTTCACGCACTTAGTGCGTATGAAGGTATTTTATTTCCTCGGAGTGTTTGCTGTGCTGATGCTCGCAGCAAGCTTCTTTGAAATGCCCTGGAGTAGAACCACTGAAGACAGTGCGGAACAAGAACTCATCGTTTTAAAAAGCACCGCAATGGGAGCAATGGCGATGTTCTCTATACTGTTAGAACCACTGAAGACAGTGCGGAACAAGAACTCATCGTTTTAAAAAGCACCGCAATGGGAGCAATGGCGATGTTCTCTATACTGTTTGCTATTGCTGCCACGGCATTGCTGATCCCCAAAGATCTCGAAGACAGGACACTCTACACCATCCTCAGTAAGCCTGTGCCTAGACTCGATTACCTCCTCGGAAAACTGGTAGGAGTCCTCATTCTTGTTGGGGTTTCTTTGCTTCTGATGAATGGTTTATTATCGATCATTCTGCATTTCAGAACTGAGGAATTGTTACTTATTGAAATGGCCAAGGCAGAGGCTCACGGTTGGCCACCTGAGCATCTAGAATTGCGTTTGGCAGAAGTATCTCAGCAAGGGGTAACATGGGCCCTTCAAGCCGGTGTTGGTGCTATCTTCTTCAAGGCGATGGTCATGGCATCGATGGCATTACTCATCTCCACCTTTTCGAGCTCAACTTTGTTTACCATTGTGATCGCCGTAGTCATTTATTTTATGGGCCACTTCACCGAAGATGCGCGCAACTACTGGCTACACAGCCACAGCGGCGGCGCCACCAAAGAACTCAAGATTCTGACACAAAGCATTGCGCTTATCTTCCCCGACTTTCAGTTGTATAACATTATTGATTCTACCATTGAGGGCAAAAAGGTCACCGAAGGAATCTTCTCGCGACTTGCTATCTTAACGCTCTTTTATTCAGGCATTTATAGTGTCTTAGCGTGGTTCACCTTCAGAAAAAAAGAATTTTAAATGCGAACTACCGTCCAGATCGTTGTCATTTTTTTTGTCCTGCTGAGCTTTGGCTTTGCCAAATATCGCTATGAAGACAAGCTGAGCCGCGATATGGTCAGCTTAAAGCTGATTCAGCCGCCCCTCAGAGAAGGCACCAGCCTGCAACTTGGCCAAACAGGAGCTGCGGTTGCCCTCGGCGGTTTACGTTCCTTAGTAGCTGCAATATGGAACTTTCGTGCCTTTCTTCATTTTGAGGAGCTCGATTGGATTAAGGTGGAAGAGACTTACGAAATCATTACCACACTTCAGCCTCAGACTATCTATTATTGGGATACGGGAGCTTGGCAATTACACACCAATGCTTCGAGCTACTACAAAGAAAAAGAAGACCTCAGCCCCCTCAGGCAACGATCGATGCGGAAGCGTTATCTCGAAAAAGGCTCATCCTTCCTCCAGCTTGGTATCATCGAAAATCCGGATAATTGGAAATTACATCGAGAACTCTCACGTGTGTGGACTGACTCTCACAAACTGCCTGACATAGAACGGGCCATGAAACACTTCGATGATACACTCAATTGCAAAAATCTTCCTGAATTTAGACGTCCTCAGATACAAAGATTTAAATATTACGCCATGACGCGTCTGCAGAGCCTGCACCAGGAAGCATACCGTTATGGCTATGATCTTTTTAAGGAGTCGACTGATAATCACCTACCCAAATTAGCCTCTACGCTCTTTGCATTACAAAACTCCTTGGATATTCCACAAAATGAGCGCATACCCGATAGCGAGCTATTCCCCAGTAGCCAACTACAACTTAAATGGCTCAAAAACTACATCATACATGAAAAACAGGGTTATCCCATAGATGGTGTAAGCTTGAAAATTCAGCAACTGGAAACAAGCGAGCTCTTTAAGTTTTAACTACTTACCAAATTGGATCTGCTGGCATTGCCACATTGATACTGCCTAGTAGTCGTTGCCGCATGATCAAATTTCCGAAGCCGAACGATACTTTATTTTGTGCTTCCACTCTATGCCCACTCAAGACAATGATTAACGACTTTCCCAGCTATGAGAATCGCACTGTTCAGTGACATCCACGCCAACCTTGAAGCTTTAGATGCCGTCTTAGCTGACGCTGCTGCACAAGGTTGCGATAGTCACATCTGCTTAGGAGACATTGTTGGCTACAATGCGGTTTTCCGGTTGCCTGTATTGAGCGCGTTCAAGCCCTCGGATGCCCCGTCATCAAAGGCAATCATGACCAAGACAGCGCTAGTGACAGCTCACTGGAGATGATGAATTCGAATGCCGCTGAAGCCATACGATGGACTCGTGAGCAGCTCAGCCCCGAGCAGCGCACATGGCTCGCTCGCTTGCGATTAGTTCGACTAATTCAAGACTTCACTGTTGTTCACTCAACACTCGATCAGCCTACATCGTGGAACTATGTAACCAATAAATTCGATGCGATGGCCAATTTCTCTTACCAGGTAACGTCCGTCTGCTTCTACGGGCATACTCATGTGCCTCGTGTATTTGTTAGTGACAATCGTGTCCATGAAGTTCCCGCTGAATCTATTGTTATTGAAGCTGAAACTAAGTATTTCATCAACACCGGTGCGGTAGGACAACCACGTGACGGTGATTGGAGGGCATCTTATTGCATTTACGACACGGATCGGAAAACCGTTCACTTCCGCCGTATCGAATACGATATTCAAACAGCACAGGCGAAAATCATTGCAGCAGGGCTTCCTGAATTCCTAGCTGAAAGGCTGGCACAAGGTCGCTAAAATGACCTTTCCCTATGACGAGAATAGCGCCGTCCAGACAGGAACATCAGCCGGTGCCCATTTCAAGCTCCGACATTGATCCGGCGTGGCCCACATGATCTTAGTATGCTCTAGTGCAGTAGGTTCGCCACTGTTGATACTACAAATGAAGGGCAACAAGCGTATTGAATATTCAGGATAGTGGTGTTTTACTGCAGGCAACTGCTCACCCACCTCAATCTCACATGCCAACTCCTCCATGATCTCTCGCTGCAGTGCTGATTGAGGATTTTCGTCGGCCTCCACCTTTCCTCCGGGAAACTCCCAGCTACCCGCTAGTGCTTTACCCTCAGCACGCTTGCAAACGAGAAACCTGCCCTCTTGATCCATAATAACAGCGCAAACCACATCGAACATGCTGTTGAACCTAGCTCAACTTTCTCTTACATAACAACGATCAATGTCTCTATCTCATATGCCTCTAGAAGACGATGTCTGTGACGTCATCGGCAAAGCCATGCACGGGCTTGGCCTGTCCCTTGCGCAACTCGCAAAAATAACAAATCTGCCGGAAGGTGATATTAACACCGCACTCACAGGCCAATACGACGATCGTATACTTAAACAGATGGCTGCAACTCTTGAGCTTTCCCCATCCGCCTTGATCGGCCTCCCTTCCTACCAGCCTGATGCTTCAGCACCTGATGGACTTGTCCGAATCGTCTCCCCATTTGGTCACGCAGGGGTTAATGCATACCTCATCATCATGGGTCAGCATGCGCTAGCATTTGACACCGGAACTGATGCGGACCTTCTCATCGAATACCTTGAGCAACATCAATTAGTTTTGGATGCGCTTTACATCACCCACCGGCACCATGATCACATTGCGGGCATCCAACGTTTCGAGCAAACACGCATTATCTATCCTGAAGATACACAGCACGGCCAGACAGAAAATAGCCACTCTGGAAACAAACTCACAGCCATCGATGTAAGTGGCCACATGAATCCTGCCAAAGCTTATTACTATGATGGGCTAAGTGTTCCCGTCTGTATTATTGGTGACAGTGTATTCGCCGGGTCTATGGGTAAAAGTCCCGACTCGGAGAGCTATAAGCTGGCTCTGAAAACAGCAAAAGAAAACCTAATGACCCTCTCCTCAAATACGGTATTGTGCCCTGGTCACGGCCCGTTGACTACCGTTGGCCTGGAGAAAGTGCATAACGCATTTCTTGGCCTGATCTAGCTAAAACAATGAGTGCTGATATGGATCACACATCTTCCACTTCACAGCTACCATTCAGCTCTCCACCGAGAAGGTTTAAAAAATCGGGCATCACCGCGCGGTAGAGCGAGTTGTTGCCTCCTCTCGAGAGCTGATTCATGACGAGATCGGCTGAGTCATCACTATTAGAAGGTGTGCAACGCTCGATTTGATGTGAGCCAGCATGAAGCTCCTGGCGAATGTAAGGCGATCCGGCATCACGTGTGACCCTGACCTCACAGCGCGAAGATTTAAATTCCATCATACCCACAGGTGCAGACAAAGGATCCGTTACAATAGTAACGACAACATCAGACCCTTCTGTTGTTTCGTAATGATAGACATCTCCATTGTCACTCCCCAGAGGCAGCTCTTTGCTCTGCTTCCAACCGGTCCTTTGAATCACCCATGCCAGCAGTTGTAACCCAGCCATACGGTGTTTGGGGTGCACCACTACCCGCAACTCATTCATACGCTGAAGAGCACTCGCTGCCATCGGATCGTCAAACAATCCTGCCACTGCCATGCGAATCTGAGAACTGCGCGTCCACTCAATGTCCATCGGCAGAAGTGAATGTTCACTTTGCATTGCCTCACCGATACAGCCATAGGATTTCAGTGGATTTGCCCACTCCGAGCTATCGAAAATAAAACGATCAATGAGACTATATAGCCTTTCAGAAAACAAAGAGCTCAATTCGCCTTGCCACCAAAACACCAGCGGCAAATCACTGTTGAGGTGAGAGAACACGGTATTGCGCAATCTACCGGTGGACTTTCCTGTCAGCTGAAAAGCTATTTGTTCACAACAAACACTTTTTCGGCCATGAGATAGGTGGCAATGTGCTGTTATCCACGCACGAATTGATGCATCGGGATTATTACGGTCAACACCGATTAAAATAGCTCGGCAAGCATGCTCACGGGTAATGATCTGAACATGTTCGGAGTTTTTGATAATCGCTCCTCTTTGCTCAGAATAAACAGCTAGGTTAATGAGGGATGCGTTGGTGCTCGCTTTATCCTCCTCCCACAACAGGTGCAGTTCCTTATCAACATCAGCGATGGCGACCTCTTTACCGAGGGCCATGGCGTAATCATTGTCAGCGTAATCACTCATCATGACGACTTCTTATAGCCTCCTCCATTTATGACCGTTCTTACCCAATAAGTCATCTGCTTCCTTGGGGCCCCAGGTGCCGGCAACATACTCTGACATCACCGGTGGCAACTTGGACTGATGCCAAGCATGATGAATGTGATCGATAAACTTCCACGCCTCCTCTACTTCGTCACGGCGTGCAAACAAGGTGGCATCCCCTGCCATAGAGTCCAACAGCAGGCGCTCATAGGCTTCTGGGCTACCTTTGCCAAAACTTGTCGCGTAATGAAAGTCCATCTTCACAGGCTCCATACGCAGACTTGATCCCGGTATTTTAGAAACCATCCGCAGGGAAATCCCCTCATCGGGCTGTATTCTAATGACCAATACATTCCCTCCCGGGACACCGCCAGATAGGGCATTAAATAAGACCGTTGGTGGTTCTTTGAAATGGATTGATATTTCTGTCGCTTTCTTAGGCAGCTGTTTTCCCATGCGCACATAAAACGGCACGCCACTCCAGCGCCAAGTATCAACAAGCACACGCATTGCCACATACGATTCCGTCATCGACTCGGGATCTACGCGATCCTCTTCGCGATATCCGACAACATTCTCGCCATCAACATGACCGGCTATGTACTGGGCACGTACCACGTTATCGGCCACAAGCTCAGGGGTATCCCACTGGCGAAGCGAACGCAGCACCTTTACCTTTTCGTCCCTGACCCCGTCAGCGGATAAATCAGTTGGCGGCTCCATTGCGACCAAACTCAGCAGCTGCAACAAATGGTTTTGCACCATATCTCGCATTGCACCTGCGCTATCATAATAAGCACCTCGCCCGCCTTCCATGCCAAGGTTTTCCGAGCAAGTAATCTGAATCTGCTCAATGCAGCGGTTATTCCATAGAGGTTCAAAAATCGCATTGGCAAAGCGAAGCACCATGATGTTTTGAGCTGTCTCTTTACCCAAATAATGGTCAATCCGATAAGTATCACGCTCGCGGAATGTTTTACTCACTACCTGATTGAGATGCTTGGCAGTGGGCAAATCCGTGCCAAAAGGCTTTTCAACAATAACCCTCGACCAAAAACCCTTTTTGTTACGGTTAATGCCCGCTTCTTTGAGATTCTCTAAAATATCGTCAAAATATTCAGGTGCACTAGCAATGTAAAAGAGCCTGTGACCATTTCCTCCACGCTCACGATCAATCTCATCAAGCCGCTCTGCGAGCCTCTTATATCCGTTAGCATCTTGGAACTCACTCTGATGATAATGAATGTTTTCAGCATAGTCCTCCCATATGGAATCATCGTGACCACTCCTCGAAACCTTCTTATTGACCTCTTTGAGGCCAAGGCGGAATTCCTTATCTGACTTCTCCCGGCGTGCAAAACCAATGATTTTCACTCCCGCCGGCAAGGCGCCTTCAACCTGCAAGTTATACAACGCCGGTATAAGCTTACGATGGGTAAGATCACCTGTGGCACCAAAAATAACGACCGTGCAGGCCTCAGGGCGAGAGCGGGATTCCAGATCTTTGCGGAATGGGTTGTTCATAATTCTAAAATCCGACAGGCGCAGTTTACAAAGAACCGTTCAATCATGGCGTCTGTGACGGCAGTCTGGCAGATGGCTTATTGTAATAGTGTTGCTCATCGCTTCAAGCCAAACCGTGCGCAGATCAGGACATCACATCAGATATCAGCTTACTCTGGACCATAAGTCACTAGCCAAATGCCGTTAGGAATGCCACCTCAAGTGCCAACTGCTCTTGGACATTGGTTTCTAAATTCGCCCGCAGTTGCTCGATACCCTCCATGCGGTAGAGCAGGTCATTGACTGCATGATTTGATGCTACCGATGCTGTGGTTGCACGCTCCGACGGAAAATCCAGCTGATCAACTGAACATTTTTGGCGCACTACGTCTCCGACCCAACACACAAGTGTCTCAATAAGCTTCTCACGTTCATTGAGATATTCGGACTCGGTGAGCCCCAGATAATACTTCTCGCGATTCTTGAGCCAATCACCACTGTCCGTTGTATTTTTGTATTTTTTACTCTCCTCCTTAAATGCCGCCTCATTGCACTTGCTGATTTCTGCCTTCTGCTTGGCTAAAATGGAGCTGAAAGAGGCACGCAAAGTAAGGGCTGCTTGCAGGTTTCCAATACCCTGCTTAGCCATGGATGCCAGTGCCGACAATAAAGCCTGACTCGCCTCACTGACAAACCCTTGATCGGGGCGAGCCATCAATGGTAGTTTGACACATCTTGAGAGCACGGTTGGCAATAACAGCTCGGGAGCATCGCTCAGCAACATCAACAAGCACTCAGGAGGAGGTTCCTCTAAGGTCTTCAAAAATGCGTTTTCAGCGCCAGCACCCATGCGATCTGCACCAAGTATAACCCCCACCTTCCAACTTCCTGAGGCTGACGCCACATGAAAGGACTTCTCTAAAACCCGCATATCATCAACCGTAATACGTCGTGATTTCGACCTTGGCCTGACGACCCTCACAAGGTCTCCCTCAAGCTCATCGAGTGACTTTTCTTCAGGCACCTCAACCTCGCCAAATAAATTGTTGCCACCTCCACCATCTTGCGGAGGGTTGACCATCTGCACGATCTTAGCCGCAAGCGCAGCCTTGCCGCTCCCAGCAGGACCAGTAATGAGAAAAGCGTGGGCTAGCCTACCTCGATGGTGAGCTGCCTCAATCAAATCAAACGCTTTTTCTGCTGTATAAGCCATGCCAACTCATCCTGCCAATCCTGACGAATTCGGCAACCTGAAAAGCAACTTGCTTACAGGAAAAAACAAATTCCTCTACCAGCGTCGTTATCATTGGACACCACCGAACAAACTCTCCATATTTGACTTTCATCTCACTAAAAAAAATTGAGGAAGAATAACGACACTCCATGATCATGAAAAAAACAATGCTCGCCAGTCTATTACTGGCACTGACCGTATCTATCTCAACCGCTGCAGGTGATGAGTGGATGACCGACTTCGAAGCCGCCAAACAAAAAGCTGCCGCCGAGAATAAAGACCTGCTTGTTGACTTTACCGGGTCGGACTGGTGCGGCTGGTGCATCAAGTTAGTCGATGAGGTCTTTAAGCACGATGCCTTCAAAAAGGGTGTCGCAGACAACTTCGTCCTCGTTGAGCTCGATTTCCCTCAAGACAAATCTAAACTCGATGAGTCTACTCAAAAACAAAATGAACTGCTCAAGGAGAAATACTCCATTCAGGGCTTCCCCACCATTCTGTTACTCGACCATCAAGGTCGGCCCTATGCTCAGACCGGCTATCAAGCCGGCGGCCCCGAGAAATACCTCACTCACCTCGATGGCTTACTCGCCGTGAAAAAACAGCGCGATGAGGCTTTTTCAGCAGCTGAAAAGCTCGAAGGTACGGCTAAAGCCAAGGCCCTAGTCGCTGCCCTCAAACTTCTACCTGACGATCAACTCAGTCATTACGGTGACATCACCGGGAAAATTGAAGCGCTTGATCCTGAGGATGAGAGCGGGTTTATGACTGCTCTTAATCGCAAGCAAGCTAAGACCAATCTTGAAAAAGAATATATGGCCGCCATGCGCTCTGGCAAACATGATGAGGCGATCGCTATGATCGACAAATTCATCGCTAATCACCCAATTGAAGGAGAAGAAAAACAGGGTGTGCTCGGTATGAAAATGAACCCCCTGCTCGCAGGCCAACAGTTCGACAGCGCAGCTGAATTACTTGATGAGCTTGTCACTATTGCCCCTGAGAGCCGCATAGGCAAGTTTGCCAATGAATTTAAACCCAAGCTGCAAAAAATGAAGGTGGATGCCGCCAAAGCTAAGGTCAATCCGCCGCACGGCCAACCGGGACACATCCATAATGAATAGGCGATTTTTCCTACGATAGATAGCTCCATCGTTCAATCGAAGCATTTAATATACGTGTCGGCATGCCCTGTGCCGGCGCGTTTTTTATTGCCCGCTTGTTTGCCCCCAAATTTCAGCAAGCTGAGCAATAACCTCAGCAAATCTAGGCGATGTCCCCAGTGCCGCAGTGAGCCTGATCTGGCAGCCCTCAACATCATGGGTTTGAGCGTGAATCGGCTGATCAAGAGGCAAGCCAAGTTCTTCAGGAATATCCCAGCCACCGTGCTGGCCATCGTTAAGAAGGTAGGGAATCACAATAATCTGACGCTTTGTAGCCACCTCTTTCCAAGAACTTACCAGCGGTAACTCCTCCAGCCATAGATCTGCCACTTGTGCAAAGTCGGTATTATTACGCACCTCCTGAAGGTGGCCCAATAAACTCTGCTTGGAACATGCATTTTTTCCTGAGCCATGGCCCACGACCAGTAAACTTGTCTGCTCGGCGGTCCAATCGCCCAAAACATCTCTCGCCACGTCATTGATGATCTCCGCCATCATCGGGTGGGTTCCTACAGGTGGCGTGCAGCAGATGTTTGCTGATCGTAATTTATC
>Ga0206128_1002318_pt1 | contig 17355 bp, 21 predicted proteins | sample Helgoland_Spring_7_FD_148601 | JGI IMG/M metagenome (GOLD analysis project Ga0206128, IMG submission 148601) | Pelagic subsurface seawater microbial communities from Kabeltonne, Helgoland, North Sea - Helgoland_Spring_Bloom_20160426_1 | ecosystem: Environmental > Aquatic > Marine > Epipelagic ... | reverse complement strand
TTGAAGTGCGTCGCGGCCACGTTTCAACAACAAATCAGCCGACGCGGACCCAGAGCGCGCCCAGGCCCGCTTGATTTGGGTGGCTATTTTAGCGGCGTCCCCTTCAGAAGCGTCGCGTAATTTTTCAAGAAGCACTTGCGCGTTTATTTCCGCTTCATTTTGCTCAGGGAGCTCTTGTGCGCCGGCGACACCGCCGTAGGCGACTGCCAGCATCAAGAGCGCAGCCAAAAGCATCACGCCAAGTTTACGTGAGTGTGCCGCAAGGTAAGGTTTGCGCATGTGATTTATCGCTCTCATATGTGAGAGTGTAGCGCATGAATGGCGAGATGCCAGATGCAATGAGATAACGAAGCGGAGAGCAAGATGAGCGATATTATTAATGCAGCAGTGATAGCACTGAACGAAAAACTGGCAGATGCCGCATTTGATGGCAGCGCAAAGTTCGAAATCGAAGGCGAAGGCGCTGTTCGTATTGACGAAACAGGCGCATCGGCGTCTGATGCAGAAGCGGACGTGACGTTGACTGCGGATGCGGACACGTTTCAGGCCATTCTTGAGGGTGAACAGAACGCAACGGCGGCTTTCATGTCTGGCAAGCTCTCTGTCGATGGCGATATGGGTATGGCAATGAAACTTGGCGCAGTGCTGAGCTAATAAGTTTTGGATGAGTAACGATGACAAACGCACCCTATCACGCTGACATTTGCGAAGGCCCAAGCAGCGGTTACGCGCTTTGGCGAAAAGCCAGCGATGGCGTGCGTTTGCGCATCGGCCTTTGGCCGCTTGACGGTGCGAAAGCCACGATCCTGATCTATACAGGGCGCACCGAATACATTGAAAAATACGCACATGTCGCAGCGGATTTACACGCCGCTGGATATGCCGTCGCGAGTCTCGATTGGCGCGGACAGGGATTGTCTGATCGTTTGGTCGAAGAACAATACCGCGGTCATGTGGGCACTTTCGCCGATTACCAAAAAGACGTGGCCCTGCTTTTGGAAACAGTGGGCGACGCAGGTATGCCTGCTCCGCTCGCGATTCTGGGACATTCCATGGGCGGTTGCATCGGATTACGCTCGCTGATCGACGGACTGCCTGTGAAAGGTGCGCTGTTTTCCGCGCCGATGTGGGGCATATTGATGTCACCTGCTTTGCGGCCCGCCGCTTGGGTACTATCGCGCGCCGCCGATATGCTCGGCGTCGGCACAACGCTCGCGCCCGGCACCAACGGGCGCAGCTTTATTCTAAGTGATCCGTTTCAGGACAACACACTGACGCGCGATCTGGATATGTGGAATTTGATGGAGACACAGATCAAATCTGTGCCTGCCCTAGAGCTAGGCGGCCCAAGCCTACATTGGCTGAAAGAAGCACTCATCGAGTGCAACGCGATCATGTCAGCACCAGTTCCTAAAATTCCATCTTTGACCTTTCTTGGTGACAATGAACGCATCGTAGATGCGGGCGCAGTTCATCAAAAGATGGCTGCTTGGAACAATGGAACGCTGCAAATGGTTCCAAACGCAGAGCATGAAGTTCTCATGGACATTCCCGCGACCCGCAAAAAGCTAACAGCACAGGCGGTCGCTTTCCTCGACGCGCTTTAACGAACGCCGCGCTGCGCTATATTGCGAAGCATGGCCAGCGCACCTCTCATCACGTTCACAGATCGCGGGATCTATTGCCCCCGTGCCGATGTCTATGTCGACCCGTGGAAACCTGTCGCACGCGCGCTTATCACCCACGGTCACGCAGATCATGCGCGCGCGGGTCATGGTCACTATATGTGCACCGCAAGTGCTGCACCCATCATGCTGCACCGCTTGGGCGAGATAACGCTGCAAACGGTGCAATATGGAGATGTGATTTGCATCAATGGCGTGGACATCTCGTTTCATCCTGCGGGCCATGTTGTCGGCTCTGCGCAGATACGGCTGGCGCACAAGGGTGAGGTCTGGGTCATCTCGGGTGACTATAAAATCGAGAATGACGGCATCAGCGAGCCGTTTGAACCCATCCGCTGCACCCATTTCATCACTGAATGCACGTTCGGCTTACCGATCTTCAAATGGCAGCCCCAGGCCGTCATTGCAGCCGAGATAAACACATGGTGGGCGCGCAATCAGGCGGCGGGCAAAACGAGCATGATCGGCGCGTATTCCCTTGGCAAAGCGCAACGCATATTGTCGATGCTTGACGTGAGCATTGGCCGCGTTCTCACGCACGGAGCAATTGAAGTCAGTAATGGCATTTTACGCAAGCAGAGCGTTACTTTGCCGGACACAATTCAAGTCACGCCAGATGTCGACCCCAAAGCGTATGCAGGCGCAATGGTGCTGGCACCACCTGCCGCCCTTGGTTCTAAGTGGGCCCGCAGTTTCGGCGCATCCTCAAGCGGATTTGCGAGTGGCTGGATGCGCCTTCGGGGCGTGCGCCGCCGTCGCGCATTGGATCAAGGTTTTGTCATTTCTGATCATGCCGATTGGAACGGGTTATGCGATGCAATCAAACTTACAGGCGCTGAAAACATATACGTAACACATGGTTACACAGATATCTTCGCGCGCCACTTGAGAGGGATTGGCTACAACGCTGCAATCGTTGAAACAGACTTTCAGGGTGAAGCCGCGCAAAGCGAGGAAAGTGAAGCAATATGAGAGACTTCGCCGCCCTTTTTCAAACGCTGGATGAAACAACCAAAACCAGTCTCAAAGTCCAAGCGCTCGCGCATTATTTCGAAACGGCAAACGACGAGGATAAGCTCTGGACCATCGCGTTGTTCTCTGGCCGCCGCCCAAAGCGTGCTATCACAACAACGCTTTTGCGCACATGGGCTGCGGAATGTGCAGGGTTAGAGCTATGGCTCTTCGAGGAATGCTATCCGATAGTTGGAGATTTGGCTGAAACGATAAGTTTAATTTTACCTGATAGTTCAGATACTTACGACTACACTCTAACGCATTGGCTGAACGCTCTGATTGCTTTGTCAAAAGAACCGGAAGACCTCAAGAGAGCGTTCGTCATTGACGCTTGGGATCACCTCAATGGCACAGAGCGGTTCTTGTTTAACAAGCTAATCACCGGTGGTTTTCGTGTTGGTGTTTCACAAAAACTGATGACCCGCGCGCTTGCGCAGGCGACCGGGCAAGACGAGGCAGATCTCGCGCATCGATTGATGGGCAATTGGACACCTCAAACCACCAGTTTTGAAACATTGATCGAAGCAGACGATCCCGAAGCCGCCCTGTCGCGCCCGTATCCTTTCTATTTGGCTCATGCTGTTGACGGCGCGCCCGATCAGTTAGGCCCAATCACAGACTGGCATGCAGAGTGGAAATGGGACGGTATTCGCGGGCAGATTATTCTGCGCGGCGGAACTCATTTTGTTTGGTCACGCGGCGAAGAATTGATGACAGATCGCTTCCCTGAGTTTGCAGCTTTGCTTGATTTCCTGCCGAGCGGCGTTGTGCTCGATGGCGAAATTCTGGGCTGGAAAGACGAAAAGCCATTGCCCTTTGCGGCGCTTCAAAAGCGCATCACGCGCAAGACTGTTCCAGCGAAACTACTGCGCGACACACCTGTCATTCTCTACGCATATGACTTGCTGGAATTGAACGGTGAAGACTTGCGCGAAAGCGCGTTTTCGACACGGCGCGCACAGCTCGAGGCGTTGCTTCAGTCGCTGCCAGAAACCGCACCTATCCGCCTGTCTCCCAGCATCGAGGCTAACACGTGGGAACAGTTGGCGACACATCGCGCGCAAGCGCGCGATAAGCAAGCTGAAGGCTTGATGCTCAAGCGATGCGCGAGCCCCTATCTTGCGGGTCGCAAAAAGGGCGATTGGTGGAAATGGAAACTCGATCCGCTGACGATTGACGCGGTGATGATCTACGCGCAATCGGGACATGGACGGCGCGCGAACCTGTTCACCGATTACACATTTGCGGTTTGGAACGGCAACGATTTGGTGCCGTTTACCAAAGCCTACTCCGGACTGAGCGACGCCGAATTTCGTCAAATCACCGCTTGGGTGCGTCAGAATACGTTGCAGCGTTTTGGCCCTGTACGCCAAGTGCCTGCTGAACATGTCTTCGAGATTGCATTTGAGGGTATTCAACGCAGCACGCGTCATAAATCAGGTGTCGCACTGCGATTTCCGCGCATGCTGCGTTGGCGGCAGGATAAAGTCGCAAAGGATGCGAATACGCTCGATGATCTTAACGAAATGTTGGTGATCTACGGCTAACCCCATCACCAGATTGGCATCATGCGCTTTTGGGGTTTAACTCGCGGCGCGCATGCCTAGGTTATGGGCTAAAGAGATATGAGGTTTTTCAAGATGTTCCACCTGCCCTTTCCCGTTCGCGATGCCAATGCTGGCTCTGGCACCGATCCGCTTGGCAACTTGCCGGAATGGGATCTGAGCGATCTCTATACGGGTGAGGATGCGCCCGAATTGAAGCGCGATCTCGATTGGCTGGAAGAGGCCTGCGCGAGTTTCGCACGCGATTTTGAGGGCAAGCTCGCGGATCTTGATGACGCGGGGCTTCTTGATTGTGTGCTGCGTAACGAACGGATCAACTCTGTCGCAGGGCGCATTATGTCCTTTGCAGGGTTGCGCTATTATCAGATTACCACCGACGCGGACCGAGCGAAGTTCATGTCCGACATGCAAGAAAAGATCACCAATTTCACCACGCCTTTGGTGTTCTTCACGCTTGAGCTGAACCGTTTGGACGACGACGCGCTGGATGCGCATTTTGCCGCCAATTCCGATCTTGCGCGCTATAAGCCTGTTTTTGATCGCATTCGTGCGATGAAACCTTACCAGCTTAGCGATGAGTTGGAGAAATTCCTGCATGATCTTGGCGTTGTCGGTGATGCGTGGGAGCGGATGTTCGATGAAACCATCGCAGGCCTGAGTTTCGAGGTGGATGGGCAAACCCTAAATATTGAGGGCACACTGAACCTGCTAACAGAACAAGATCGCTCTAAACGCGAAGCAGCGAGCCGCGAAGTGGCGCGTGTTTTGGGCGAGAACGTCAAAACATTCGCGCGCGTGCACAACACGCAGGCCAAAGAGAAAGAGATCATTGATCGCTGGCGCGGCATGGAAACACCGCAAACAGGGCGTCATCTGAGCAATCATGTAGAACCTGAAGTTGTCGAAGCGCTGCGCAGTGCGGTTGTAAAAGCTTACCCAAAACTCAGCCATCGTTATTACGAGATGAAGCGCGGCTGGCTCGGCCTTGATCGCATGGAAGTCTGGGATCGCAATGCGCCTTTGCCGATGGAAGACACGCGCATTGTCGGTTGGGACGCTGCAGAAGCGACCGTGATGGAAGCCTATAACGCCTTTGATCCACGCATGGGCAAGATCGCGAAGCCCTTTTTCAAGGATGGCTGGATTGATGCTGGCGTGAAGCCGGGCAAAGCCCCTGGCGCTTTCGCGCACCCCACGGTCACCGACGTCCACCCATATGTGATGCTCAACTATCTCGGCAAACCGCGCGATGTCATGACACTCGCGCATGAACTTGGGCACGGCGTGCACCAAGTTCTGGCCGCTGGTCAGGGCGAAATGCTTTCTTCTACTCCACTGACATTGGCTGAAACCGCCAGTGTTTTTGGCGAAATGCTGACGTTCCAGAAGATGCTTGAGAAAGCAGAAACACAAGAACAACGCAAAGTCTTGCTCGCGGGCAAGGTGGAGGACATGATCAATACTGTCGTGCGACAGATCGCGTTCTATGACTTTGAATGCAAACTACACGATGCGCGCCGAGGCGGTGAGCTAACACCCGAAGACATCAATGCGCTCTGGATGAGCGTTCAAGCCGAAAGTCTTGGACCTGTCTTTGATTTTATGGAGGGATATGAAACCTTCTGGGCTTACATTCCACACTTTGTGCATTCTCCGTTTTACGTTTATGCCTACGCATTCGGCGATGGTCTCGTGAATGCGCTTTATGCAGTTTATCGTGAAGGCGGCGAAGGCTTTGAAGAGAAGTATTTCGACATGCTCAAAGCGGGTGGTTCTAAGCATCACAAAGAACTGCTAGCGCCCTTTGGACTAGATGCGTCTGATCCGAAGTTCTGGGACAAAGGTCTGTCGATGATTTCCGACATGATCGATGAATTGGAAGCGATGGGCTGAAACACTTGGGGGCGTGAGAACACGTCCCCTACTTCAGCTGACTATCCTTAGAACCGCGCCGGTTCATTCCACCACGATCGCGGAACTGGCGGTCGCGATCTTGCTGACACTCAATGCAAAGCTTCACACCGGGGCGAGCCAAGCGGCGCGCCTCTGGAATATTTTCCTCGCATTCCACACAGATCACGGCGCTCTCACCGACAGGCTGCCGCTGTGCTTTCATGCGAGCCAATTCATCCGAAATCGACGCTTCGATCTGTTCGGCTACTGCCCCGTCTTTGGCCCAGCCACCCGCCATTATTGCAAAACAAACGGCTGCGCGAGCCACTCATAGAGCGCCTCTGTCGTGGCACCGGGATTCTCTAAAGTCGGCAAATGGCCCGCGTTAGAAATCACTTTAAGTTCAGCATATGGGATTAGCTCGGCCATAAAAACATGGCGTTTCACAGGGCAAAGCGCGTCGTGTTCGCCACATAAAACCAGTGCAGGCACTTTGCATTTGCGCAGCGTGGATTGCTGGTCACGACGACGCTGTAACGCACGCGATTGGCGCACAAATACTTCAGGCCCCATAACGGCGGCCATGTCCATCACAAGGTTAAGCACGTCAACACGCTGCGGACCCGGAGCAAGGTAGTTCGGTTTCATTTCTTCGCGCATTACTTCTAGCAAGCGCCCCGATTTTGCACCTATGATCTGCGGCTCGCGGCCGGCGGCGACTTGGGGTGTTTCGGGTAGTGGGTTGGTGTCCATCAGGGCGATGCGCTTGACCCGTTCGGGCGCGCGACGCAGAATTTCCATAGCGACGATTCCGCCCATCGATAAACCTGCGAGCGCAAATTTCGCAGGCAGTGAAGCGAGCAATCCGGATGCGATTTCCTCGATTCTTTCGCCTTGCGAGACAGGAGCGCACATCACTGCACGATCTGAGGACAATTCAGCAATTTGTGGGCCAAAAAGCCGTGCGTCGCACATTAAACCGGGCAAGAAAACAACGGGTTCGTTCATTTCACGTCCTTGAAAATATGATACGCTTAACGCTGAGCTTGGACTTATCTGCTTGGATCACAGGCGCAAGCCAATTTCGCCGCTAGCCTGCCGTCCAACCACCATCCACCAAAATGGAGGTGCCTGTTATCATGCCCGAAGCGTCCGAGGCCAGGAAAACTGCGGCACCCATAATATCTTCAACCTGGCCGACGCGGGGCAATTTGATTTTGCTGTCGATCCAAGCGCGCTTTTCTGAATCCTCAAATGTGGGCTTGGTGAGGGGCGTCAGAATAAAGGTCGGGCAAATCGAGTTGACGCGAATGCCCGCAGGTCCGAACTCGATGGCCATCGCTTTGTTCATGCCCTCGACCGCGTGTTTGCTGCTGCAATACACCGCGCGATCCACACCACCGACATGCGCCATCTGGCTGGAAATCTGAATGATAGAGCCACCCTTGCCCGCGGCGATCATCGCTTTGCCCGCTTGCTGGGCAAGAAAATAAGCCGCGCGCACGTTTATGTTCATGACAGCATCGTAATCGTCCTCGGTTGTGTCAACAGCCGCGCTATGGCGCGCAAGTCCCGCTGAATTTAGAACGATATCATAGCATTGAGCATCAAAAAGCGCGCGCACGGCAGCCGTATCTGTTACGTCAAGGGCGTGGGCCTGCGCTTTGAAACCTGCTTTGCACACATCATCGACAACGCCGTCGAGGACTTCTGTACGGCGCGCAGAAAACGTTACATGCGCGCCTGCTTCCGCCAAGGCGACAGCGCACGCCATACCGATGCCACTGGAAGCACCCGCGACGAGTGCTCTTTTGCCATCCAAGCGAAAAGACGGTGTTTTTGGCAGTGACATTACGCGCCCCTTTTTATTAGCTTAACCTGAAAGTAAGCGCGCTAAAATCTGCTGTCTAGCTGATCTTCAGGCCGCGAAACTTAGGAAAGTCAGCGTAGCGTTTTTGTCGCGTGCTTAGGGGTTCTGATGGATCGGCAAAAGCCTTCACCAAAGTGCCCTTTGGTGCAATGTAGCTATCTAAACGACGCGGCGTTTCAGGACGCCAAGACAGATTGAACGCGCAGAGTTTCGGGAAAAACCACGCTTCTGCGAAAGGGAGATGATCGTAGAGCCAATAGGCCAGATCGCGCCAATCACGGCCTGCGGCATACTGATCTTCAAACCATGGAATTGCGATAGATGCTCCAGCGATCTCAACATCTGCAAAATCCCAGATGTGGCATTCCAAAGGGTAGTCGTTGCGCGCGCAGTTGAGGCGATTTTCATTGCCAAATCGATTCAATTCAGGCGAGCGATAGCCGGAACGTACACCAATACGTCCAAAGGTTTCCTCCAAAGGATCCAGTAGATTGGTGCAAAATGCACTGCCCCGTTCGATCGCCAAATCAGGATTGTCGGGGATGTTTGGGATGCTGTGGATATTGCCGATTTCAGAGTAAAGAAATTCCCGCATGTAGAAGTATTTTGACAACCTCACCCGCCCCAAAGTCTCAAGCGACCACATAGAGGCGGGTTTGCGCATTATGCGTATCCACCGTTCCAGCGAAACGCACCGTCGCTTTCGCGCAGGGGTGAAAACGGGTTGTGTGCGACTTCCCAGATGTGGCCGTCTGGGTCGGCAAAATAGCCGTGATGCCCGCCCCAAAACACGTCAGCAGCTGGTTTCAATATACGCGCACCCGCTCTTTCGGCAGCGGCCAAAACAATTGCAACATCAGCTTTTTCACGGCAATTATACCCAAGTGTTGCACGGCCAGCGCCAAGTTCGGCAACATCGAGCCCCATATCTTTTGCAAGCATCTCGAGCGGATAAAGACCGAGTGTCTGGCCCAGAAGATCATAGGCCACGACACCATCATCGGTTTCAACCCGCTTCCAGCCCATCGCATCATAGAACGCAGCGGAGGCGTCCATATCGACCACCCCAAGTGTGATCAGGCTTACGCGTTGTTCCATCGTTTTTCTCCTTACTTCAGGACGCTCTGCGCCCATTCAATCATCGCTTGCGCGGCACCTTCTGTTTGACCAGGTGAGAGGATATCCCCAGCAATAACATGACTGTAAGGATCATCGCCCTCGCCCATGGTAAGAATTTCTAGCGTGCTGTCGCCGCCCCACTCCTCCGCAACTTCACGGTTCTTCGTGGGGCTAACGACTTTGTCCTGATCCGAAATCATAAAGAGCGCGGGGAGTTTGGCTTCGCCAAGATCAAGCCCATCAACCGCTTTTACCAAAGCCGCCATAGGCATCAAAGCGACGGTTGGGTAGCTGTTGGTCCAATAGGCGGCGTGGCCCTCGTTTTGCGTTTCAAAACTGCGCTCGGCGCCCGCTACAACCGGCCCCCACCACCGCACAGCAGGCCATGTCAGGATCACGGCTGAGGGTGAGTTGAGCGCGAAATTTGGCGACACAAACACCGCGCCTGCGACGTTCTCCATCAAGTCATCGCGCAAAGCAGCGGCTGCAACCAAAGTGCCCCCAGTGGAGGTTGAGATGATGATCACCTGTTCACCTACTGCACGCGCAGCGGCCAAAGCTTCGGCAGTGTCGCGCATCCAATCGGCAGCGGTTGGTTCTGCCATCGCATCACCGCTGCGGCCGTGCCCTGCTAGACGTCCAAAGACAAGGTTTGCACCAAGTGCCTCCGCGACTTTGTCTGGAACCGGTCTGATCTCTTCAGAGGTCGCAGAGAAGCCGTGGATATAGAGGACTGAGACGGGCGTTTTTGCACCTGCGTCTCCCGCCCAGATGACGCGTTTTTGTGTGCCCTCAACGATATCGCTAAACTTGCTTTCTTCAGCTTCGAAGTAGGCGTCGATATCTTCGCCCAAGAGTGCAGGATCGAAGGTAGCAGTTAAGTCGACGTTTTCGCGCGGGCCGAACAAAGCAAGTCCTGCGATCAAAAAGACAAGAACCAGAACGCCCCGGCCGATCCACTTGAAAAGTGTGTTCACAACGTGTTCTCCCCCGCCTTAATAACCTCTTCTACAGCTTGCTCGATCAGAGCCAAACAGGCGTTGTCGGAAAAACGATGATCTGCGCCATCCACAAGAGTAAGGCGCATATCCGATCCGCTCGCATGAGACAAAAGCCTCAAGGCGACAGACATATCAACGTCTTCGTCGGCTGAGCCTTGCAAGAAACGCGTCGGGAACGGTAGCTCCAATGGGTCGCGCAGCACGAGCTGATTGCGTCCATCTTCGATCATTCGTTTGGTGATGATGTAGGGTTCGCCATAGTCCGAGGGCAACGCGACTTGGCCTTTGTTTTCGAGCTCAGCGCGTTGCGCGTCATCGAACCCAGCCCACATACTATCTTCGGTAAAATCAGGAGCAGCAGCGATAGTGACAAGCCCCGCGATCCGCTCGGGGCTGCGTTTTGCGGCCAATAATGCCTGCCAGCCCCCCATGGAAGACCCGACTAGGATGAGTGGGCCGTCGGTGAGTTTGTCGAGCGCTTGAGCGGTGTCTTGCGCCCAATCACCAATGCATCCGTCTGTGAATGTGCCCGAGCTTTCGCCGTGGCCAGAGTAGTCAAACCGCAAGAAAGCGCGCCCTTTGGCGATGGCCCAATCCTCGAGATGGATGGCTTTGGTGCCTTGCATATCAGACTTGAGACCGCCTAAGAAAACCACCGTTGGCCCAGAACCGTCGGTCTTTTCATATGCCAGCTTGCGCCTCTGCGCCGTTTCAAGAAATGCCATCGTGCCCTCCCTCAAGGTTGAACACGATCATGCTGAGACACACTTGCTTTCGCAAGGGCAACCCGAGGTTAGCCGCTGATATATGTGCCGCTCTTGGGGCGGTAGAAAACCTTTTGATTGTGCAGACGGCCCAACAGATCGTGGATCTGGCTCACTTCGTCACAATTTGGGGCATTGTCGGTGTTCGCCGCAAGCGCGTCATTGCGCAAATTGGTCTTCACTTCGCGCAGCGCGCTTTCGATCACGTCGAGGTCTTCAACAGTCAATTCAAATTGTGTGTTGTAACGTGGCATATTAATGCTCCAGCATGTCCGAAATGAGGTGTTTCTTGTCGTTTCTTAAGCATATCAGGCCTGTTCAAGCGATCTCAACCCCCAACACCCACAATAATATTCATTGAAAACATGAGCTTACTTCACCATTCGAAGTATTCATTTGCATACAACACTGCATACTTTTGCACGCAATCAAACACTTAGCCGACTTGACGTGATTCCCGCGCAGGGCCATAGAGGCGGTGCAAATAGCACAAACCCGCAACCGGGCGCTTTCGTAGGCGCCAAACTGACGAGGAGCGCCGATATGGCTAACGTCACCCTTACCTTCCCCGATGGCAATCAACGCAAGTACGCGCGCGGTATCACTGCGGCTGATGTTGCGGCGGATATTTCCAGCTCGCTTCGCAAAAAAGCGATCAGCGCAACTGTAAATGGCGCGCATTGGGATTTGCAGTGGCCGATCGAGAGCGACAGCAGCATTGCCTTGAACGCCATGAAGGACGAAGCGGCAGCACTTGAGTTGGTGCGTCACGACCTCGCGCATATCATGGCGCGCGCCGTGCAAGAGATTTGGCCAGACGTCAAAGTCACCATCGGACCTGTCATCAAAGATGGCTGGTACTATGACTTTGATCGCAAAGATCCATTCACACCTGAAGATTTGGGTGTCATCGAGAAGAAGATGAAAGAAATCATTAATGCACGCGACGCTGTGCGCACTGAAGTTTGGGATCGCGCGCGTGCTGTGAAGCATTACGAAGATAATGGCGAACCTTATAAGGTCGAGTTGATCGACGCCATTCCGGGCGACGAGCCCCTGCGCATGTATTGGCATGGCGAGTGGCAGGACCTGTGTCGTGGTCCGCATTTGCAGCATACTGGGCAAGTTCCGGGTGATAGCTTCAAACTGATGAGCATCGCTGGTGCGTACTGGCGCGGCGATAGTGATCGCGCGATGTTGCAGCGTATTTATGGCTGTGCGTTCTTGAACAAAGAACAGCTCAAAGCGCATATGCACATGCTTGAAGAAGCGGCAAAACGTGACCACCGCAAGCTGGGGCGTGAGATGAACCTGTTTCATATGCAAGAAGAGGCCCCCGGCCAAATCTTCTGGCATCCAAACGGCTGGCGCATCTACACCGAGCTTCAAGACTACATGCGCCGCAAACAATATGCGGGTGGTTATGTTGAGGTAAACACGCCTCAGGTGGTGGATCGCAAGCTGTGGGAACAGTCAGGGCACTGGGAGAAATACCAAGAGAACATGTTCATCGTTGAAGTCGATGAAGAGCACGCACGCGAAAAAGCTGTGAATGCTCTGAAACCGATGAACTGCCCCTGCCACGTGCAAATCTTTAACCAAGGTCTGAAATCCTACCGCGACCTGCCTTTGCGAATGGCGGAGTTTGGCTCGTGTAATCGCTATGAACCGTCAGGTGCCTTGCATGGTATCATGCGTGTGCGCGGGTTCACGCAAGACGATGGCCACATCTTCTGCCGCGAAGATCAGATTGAATCAGAGACTGCGGTTTACATTGACTTCCTCTCTGGCGTTTACAAAGACCTCGGTTTTGAAGAGTTCCGTGTGAAGTTTTCGGATCGTCCAGAAAAGCGCTCCGGCTCGGACGAAGTCTGGGACAAGGCCGAAGAGGCTTTGCTGAAAGCAACTCGCGCAGCTGGGATCGAGCCTGAGATGAACCCGGGCGAAGGGGCTTTCTATGGTCCAAAGCTTGAATTCGTTCTCACGGACGCGATTGGTCGTGACTGGCAATGCGGCACGCATCAGGTGGACTTTGTTCTGCCTGAACGTTTGGATGCGAGCTACATTGGCGCGGATGGTGACAAGCACCGCCCTGTGATGCTGCACCGCGCAACACTTGGCTCGTTCGAGCGTTTCATTGGCATTTTGATCGAATCCCACGCAGGCAAACTACCGTTTTGGATTGCCCCGCGTCAGGTGGTCGTAGCCTCGATCATTTCGGATGCAGATAATTACGTCTATGAAGTCGTTGCGGCCCTCAACGCAGCAGGCGTGCGCGCAGAAGCGGATATTCGCAACGAAAAGATCAATTATAAGGTGCGCGAGCACTCTGTCGGCAAGGTTCCTGTAATCCTAGCCGTCGGTGCGCGCGAAGTGGAAGAGCGTACCGTGACCGTCAGACGCCTTGGTGAGAAGCAAACCAAGGTAGAAGCGCTGGATTCTGTAATATCCGCACTTTCACTGGAAGCTACCCCACCAGACAAACTGTAACATTTGCCCATTTCGCCCAAAAATATTGCAACAAAGCCCGCCCCGATCGGCGGGCTTTCCCTTTTTTGTAAAGGTTTGAACTAAATTCAGCCTCACATCGGACCATAAGTTCCTAACGGGAGCGTGACACACGGACGCGTGAGTGGATTTCGTTATGCTTCGAAGGCTAGGTTGATTTCAGTCGCCAGAAAAGGCGCAAGACGAAACAAGATAACGACATCAACTTTAAAGGAACACATCATGTCCAACACACTCAAAACACTCGCAGTCGCAGGCGCAGTTGCAGCTTCTTTCACAGCAACCACAGTGACGACAGTCTCCGCTGCAGGCAAAGAGAAATGCTTCGGTGTGTCCCTTGCCGGTAAAAACGACTGTGCCGCGGGTGCAGGCACAACATGCGCAGGTACATCCACAGTGGATTATCAGGGCAACGCATGGACACTCGTTGACGCAGGCACATGCGAAACAATGGACGTCCCAGGTGATCGCATGGGTTCTTTGAAAGAACTGAACCGCGACCTGCCAGCGTAAGCTGAAATACGGTAGGGTGCATGCTATCATGCGCCCTACACAGACCAAGGACACCTGACATGTTTGACGCGAGCTCTTCCTCCCAACTCCCAAACGCGCCGGGTGTCGGCTACAAACCACAGCATTTTGCGGATATCCTAGAAAGCCCTGCACCTGTTGAATGGCTCGAAATTCATGCTGAAAACTATATGGGATTGGGCGGTCGTCCTCTGGCGCAGCTGCGCCATCTCGCTGAGCAATTCCCGATTTCTGTTCATGGCGTCGGCCTTAGCATCGGTAGCGAAGGCGCACTTGATGGCGATCACCTCGCGCGGCTGAAAACCCTGTGCGATTGGCTGAACCCTGCAAGCTTTTCCGAACACCTCGCGTGGTCCTCGCACGAAAACGCGTTTCTGAACGACCTGCTGCCGCTTCCTTACACGCAAGAGACGCTCAACCGCGTCGCAGATCACATTGACCAAGTGCAAGAGGTCTTGGGCCGTAAAATGCTGCTTGAGAACCCCTCAAGCTACCTCGCCTTTGCGGAAAGCACGATGAGCGAAACCGACTTTTTGCGTGCAATTACACAGCGCACGGGCTGCGGATTGTTGCTGGACGTGAACAACGTGTTTGTCTCTGCGACGAACCTCAAACTCGATGCGCGCGCCTATATTGACGATTTTCCGTTGGCGCAGGTTGGTGAGATCCACCTTGGCGGCCATGATGAAGAAGCGGACGATCACGGCGCGCCCTTGCTAATTGATAGCCACGGCGCTGAGATTGCTGATCCTGTCTGGGCTTTGCTTGACTACACTTTGGAACGCTCTGGACCAAAACCGCTCTTGATAGAATGGGACACGGACGTCCCTGACTGGCCCGTTTTAGCTGGCGAAGCCAAACGCGGCGCACGCGCGCTTGCGCCTTCATTGGCGTTGGCATCATGATAACAACGCAAACCGATTTTCGCGCGGCGATCTTTGATCCACAGATGGCGGTTCCTGCTAGCTTGACCGACGGTTCGGAACAACCCGCAGGCAAACGTTTCAACGTGTACCGCAACAATGTTATCGTCAGTTTAAAAGAGGCGTTGAGCGAGAGTTTTCCCGTTGTCACCAAACTCATTGGTCCACAGAGCTTCGCCAATCTCGCCGGTCTTTATGTGCGCGCGCACCCTCCCTGTGATCCGCGTATGATGCTTTACGGCGCTGAATTCCCTGCGTTTCTGGAAACCTTTCAGCCGCTGCAACATGTCGGTTATTTAGCGGATGTCGCGCGATTGGAACTCGCGCAGCGACGCGCCTATCACGCGGCGGACGCGACGCCGATTGATCCTGCGATATTCGGGGAACTGCCACCCGAAGCCCTCGCAAGCGCCACGGTTCTATTCGCGCCTGCAATGCAAATTGTTCAATCCTCTTGGCCTGTACTCGACATTTGGCAGTTCAATATGACCAAGGACGCGCCCCAACCGAGCGCTGCCGCGCAAAACGTGCTGATTGGACGGCCAGAATTCGATCCGCAAATGCGCGCAATGCCAGAGGGCAGCGCTGAATTGATCACGCTTTTGCAAAACAGAACTAAGCTTGGCGATGCACTAGAAACGATTGAGCAAAGCCACCCTGACTTCGACTTTTCAGCGCTTCTTGGAGTGTTGTTACAAACCGGTGCGCTTGTTGCGCTTACCCCCTCCCAATAATCAAATACGACGACAAGGAAGACCCAAATGCGCAGCCTCTTCGCTCTCCAAGACCGCTTACTTGCCCCTATCGGCAATGGCGACAACGCCCTGCCCTTCGCGGCGCGCTTCGCTTTTGCGGCGTCGCTGGCGCTCTATTTCTTTAATTCTGGCCTGACCAAACTTGGCGATGGCATCTTTGGGATTTTCCAACCTTCACTCGGAGCTTATGCGCAAATTTTCCCACGCGCGATGGAAGCTGCGGGCTACGATGTTTCCCAACTTGGGATATTCCATTGGGCCGTCGTCACTGGTGGCACAGTCGCTGAATTCGTCTTGCCCGTGTTGATTATTATTGGCCTGTTCGCGCGTCTCGCATCGATCGGCATGATCGGCTTCATCGTGGTGCAAAGCTTAACCGATCTTATCGGACACGGTGCATGGGACGACAAAGCTGTGCTTGGCGCTTGGTTCGACCAGATCCCGGATGGCATCATTCTTGATCAGCGTATGTTCTGGGTGCTCGCACTATCAATTATCGTGTTCAAGGGCGCAGGCTGGCTGTCCCTTGATCGCTTGTTCAACAAATCAGACGCCTAAAGCCGCCTGAACCTCTTTGGTCCACCCTAAGTGAAGCGCTCCGTTGGTTTCGATCAATGGGCGCTTCATGAGTGTTGGATGATCTTGTAACAAATCCAGCGCAGGACGCGCGCGTTCGCTCTCATCGAGCCCTCGCCACGTCGTAGACCGTGTGTTCAGCAACGTCGCACCAAACTGTGCCTCGGCTGCCTGCAAAAGCTCTAAAGAGATCCCATCTGCACGCACGTCAACGAGTTGAGCGTCAGGCAATGCCTTCAGCGCTTTGCGACACGTATCGCAGTTTTTCAGGCCATATAGTTTCATTGTACTCTCCGGTTTTACGTCAAATCATGCGCTGGTAACGAAAATGTCAATGTTTCGCAGTGGCGATTTCCTTGATTTTCAAAACTGAGCGCTAAGCTCTATTTAACTAAATACAACAAGGAGTTTCGGACATGCCCAATGGCACCGTCAAATGGTTCAACACAACAAAAGGTTTCGGGTTCATTGAGCCGGAAGACGGCGGCAAGGATATTTTTGTCCACATTTCCGCAGTAGAGCGTTCTGGCCTGACAGGTCTTGCGGACAATCAGAAAGTCTCTTTCGAGATGGAAGAGGGTCGCGATGGTCGCGAAATGGCTTCCAATCTGACGCTTCTGTAAACGACAAAAGCCCAGCGTTGGCGCTGGGCTTTCAGTAATTCGTCAATCATTCACGCTTATTAGTGTGAGTGATATTTCGTATGCGTATGTGACTTCATGTGCGTGTGCGTTTGTTTGTGCTTGTGTTTCTTCATCGGCGTGTAGCCGCGTGCAGCAGTACCACAGCAGATGACCCCGCCCAGAACAACAGGCTGCAAGCCAGCTGGGCAATAGTTTGGCCCGTGATACGCTACAGGGGCAACGCTATTCGGGTTATGCGTACCGTCACCCATATACATATCGCCCCAAGCGAGTGCCTGTGATGACATTGCTATAGTCGCAGCGATGGCGACTGTGAATACTTTTGAAAACATGGAACTGCCCTTTTCGATTACTGCTCAAGATCGTCTTTTTTTATGATCTATACCGCTGCTACCCCAAAACCCGAATTTTTTCATGGGTTATGACGCGGAAATTGTCTGATACTTGGTCACGGAAGGCTTTCCACTCATTTGGGATGGTTTCCCGAAAGAACTTCAGGATCGCATT
>Ga0206128_1002317_pt1 | contig 17361 bp, 14 predicted proteins | sample Helgoland_Spring_7_FD_148601 | JGI IMG/M metagenome (GOLD analysis project Ga0206128, IMG submission 148601) | Pelagic subsurface seawater microbial communities from Kabeltonne, Helgoland, North Sea - Helgoland_Spring_Bloom_20160426_1 | ecosystem: Environmental > Aquatic > Marine > Epipelagic ... | reverse complement strand
TCACTGCGAATGCGGGTAGGCTTGATAGATAGCTTGTGGGGTTTGTTGTGTGGCTTGTCGTTTTCATGATAGTTTGTCTGTCCGATGTTATCTGGGGGTATTTAACGGGGTATTGTTAGGTCGTTTATGATGGGTATGTATGCGATGAATTCGCTTTGTTATTCAGTTAGAAACACTTACAAAAGAAGTGGAAATTAAATGACATTTATCAATATATACAAAAAACATGATTTGGCGACAAGAAAAACGGGTTTTCTTGTTTGTTTTTTGTAATATTAAGTCTTTATTGATGTTTTATCTCATTAAAAGTTATTTAATAAGATGATTAATGGATTTGTGCTGATTTTTGTGTTTTTTGTCGTTAAGTCGTTGATGACAAGTGATCTAAGGTGCTTATAAAGTGGTTTTTTGTGCCTGGGCATACCAGCTTCATGTGTTTAACTCCCGGCTACATCGGGGTCTTACGAAAAAAAATGAAAAAAATGATTTATTAGCCACCACCACCGCGGGTGGTGGTCCCTCCGCTAGTAACTCGAACTCTCAACTCGAACTGCCGCTTTGCGGCAATCAGCGGCCAGCCATCGGCCAGAGGGCGGAGGGTCTGCCTTGCTTGGTGAGCTGCTCGATTTCGTCCTTGGTCAGGGCGCGTTTCCAGATGGCGAGCTCGTCCATCCTGCCGCGCAGAGCACGCAGAGGAGCGGGATCCTGCCGGTCTCCCATGAGCCAGTTGCCGATGCGGCCTGGGCCTGGGCGAATGAAGCCTTTGGCAATGATATCACTTGTCACTGCCAGCTCTCCATTGACGTAGGTCAGGCTCTTTCCGGATTCCTGGCAGAGGGTAGCCGCAAGGTGGACCCATTCGTTGGTGGGCACGGGCTTCAGGACGTCTGTTTTGGTGGGGTTGCCGCCATGGTAGCTAAGGGCCATCGTGCCCTGGCGATGAATCGTCCAGTGGACATCACCCCAGTCCCAGCCGTTGGAGTTAAACAGCGCGTTGTGGCTGTGGTCAAAGCCCTCCAGCTTGACCCATGCCGCAAAGCTAAGCTGCCGGTATTTGCCCGGGATGTTGAGCTCTACAAAGTCGGTATCGCGGTCAAAGAGCAGGGCGTGCTTGCCCGGCCAGCGGCCCGATACCCAGCGGGCTCCGTGGATCTCCCCGTCTCCAGCAATGGCGCTGTCGGCCTCGTTGCGCAGTTGTGATGATTGAGTGAAGGGGTAATAGGCGATCAGGTCAGGGTCATTCCTGCTAAAGTTGCTGCGCTGCTGCTGCCACCTGAGAAAACCGATCGAGCCGGGGCTTGGGTAGCGGCTCATGTCCGGGGCATCAGCCTGCCCCAGCTCACCATCGGCAAACTGCACGGATTGGCCTCCGGTGACGGATGAAATGAGCGTATCAGAGCCGGGTGCCTTGGCATCGACCTGGCCGTTGATGACGTGCAATGCATTGAGTCCCTTGTCGGGATCCACCGAGACGGCAAATTCCGTGCCACGGTCCTCGTAATCAATACCAGCAGTCACAATGGTGAATCCCTCACCACTAGGTGGCACAATGGCTCTCATGTCTCCCTGGTGCAGCCGGACATGGAACGCATCATCGATATCAAAGCTGGCTGGTGCGTTCATCACCATGTCCGTGCCGTTGGCAAAGCGCAGGTGCACCGCACCCCGTTGCAGCTGGTAGCTGCCCTTGTTGAAACGGACCTCATCCGGAGCCTTGCCATCGGAAAATTCTGCCCCCGCTTCATCCACGAGCAGAGCCACCAGTGAATCTGTCTGGTTAACGGTGTTGTTAACTTTGTTGCCCCCGATGCTGGTACTGGCGCTGGTGGCGGTCGTGCCCTGCTGGCCGTAGGGAGCCCCGTCAAACCATGCCAGCATGGCGACGATGCAAGCTGCCGCGGCAATGCCCCACGGGATGATGGGGGCAAGCAATAGCTTGTTGGGCGTTGCTAGAATGGTTGATTTTGCGGTTGAAGCACGGGCTATCACCTCACCACTGGAAATGCCCTCGGTCACCGCGGCGAGCATGCGCAGCCTTCTGCGTGCTACGGCACTGCTGCGCAGCAAGTCCTGGAGGGCGTCCTTGTCCTCCGGGCTGAGCCTGCCATCGAGGTAGCGGCAGAGTAATTGGTCTTGTTCAGCGGTCATGGGTTCAGGGAAAAATGAGTAGGGAAAGTGAGTCTGGGGAAAGTGGCGGATTCAGGTGCTTTGCTGGCGGGTCTGGCGTTCTATGCAATCAACCAGGGTAAGACGCAAGCGGGAAAGGGTCTGGTAGAGCGCGTTGGGTTTTTTGTCCATCTCAGCGGCGAGTTCCTTGATCGAGCTATCCGGGTGGTAGGCCTCGACCAGCAATGCGCGCCGTGACTCGGGAAGTTTTTCCATGCAATACTGCAGGGCCTTGATCCAGCTCTCCCGCTCCGGAGCTTCTTCAATGCCCTCATCAGCGATTCTCTCGACAATATCGGGATCGAGCACCAGGCGGTCTCGCGCCTTGCCGCGGCGGAACTTCATGATCTCATAGCGGGCAATGACACAGGCCCACCTGCCGAAGTCCGTCTCCGGATTGTCCAGCACGGAGAACTTCTTCCAGGCGATGACACTGACATTCTGCATCACATCCGCCACATCGGCCGGATCCGGGATCGAGGCCCGGACATAGGCGCGGATGGCAGGATCATGCCGGGCAAGGAGCCTGAGGAACTCCTCGTTGTTGTCATCAGTGGTAGACATTGCTTCTTCAATTTACCCACTCCCGACCGATTGTCGATCTTATGGGGGAAATTGGAAGATTGAATGAGCCGCGGGGCGGCGGATTGAATTTGGAATTTGGAATGAGGAATTTGGAATTCCAGCACGATGGGTTCACCAAGCCTGATAGGGGGCTCACGCCAAGACGCCAAGGCGCTAAGGGATTCGCTGAAAACAAAAAACCCCGCCGTGGGTCACGGCAAGGGTTTTTGAAGTTGAAGTGGAGAGTTTAAGTTGAAGTAGGGAGCCGCAACGCGGCTGTTCTTGGTTCCTCGTTCTTGGTTCTTGGTTGGCCGCTGCGCGGCTCATTCAATATTCACTATTCGCCATTCAAGCTCTGCGTCTGCGCAGAGCGAGGGCCAGGCCTCCAAGGCCGAGCAGGGCGGTGGAGGAGGGCTCGGGCACTGCGATAGAGAGCGCGTAAAGATCGGTGTTGTAGTTACCGTCTCCATAGGTGGCAGCGAGGTTTTGACCCAGTCCCCACTTCTCATCGAGATAGACTTCAACTCCTTTGCGATCAAAGTCACTGAGTGTGTCTTCGTAGATGATCACCTCGGCAATGTCACCCTCCCAGGAGCGGCTCCCCCCAAAGCCGCCGCCGCTATAGGTGGGCCGGTCGGCACCGATGGCGTAGCCGTCCTGTGCTGTCGGAGTGCTGTCTGTGCCGCTGTAGAGACTCATTTGCTCTATGGTGAGACCGGTGGTTCCGGCGGCACCATTGACGTAACGACTATCTAGTGAGGTTTCGACCCAAAGATTGTCGGTTGCGTTCTGGCCGGAAAAGTAGAGATTGCCGCCGCTCGAAGTGTTGTTACCACTGAGAAGCCCGTCAAAACCGTTGAATGTAGAGCTGTTGTATTGAGCGACAACGAAGGCACTGCCCGCGGTAAAGGAGTCGGCAATGGTGAAGTAGTCATTGCTGTCAAGACGAACGACGGCCAAGCCGTTCTGAGCATTGAGTACGACCTCGGAATCTGAGACATTGGTGGCGTCGTGATTGTTTGTCGTTGTCGCGACGAGAGCTTGGGAGTGAGAGATGTCTTCCCAGGTGGTGATGGCTCCTGCGGTGGTGAACTCGGATGCGTCGAGGCGCAGGCTCATGGATGCGGCATGGCTGCTCAGGCCGCTGGGGCGGCTGCAGTCATTTTGTGCAAAAATTTGATCACATCGTCTATTTGCAACGTGCTCTGTGCCCGCTACGCTGACCAACAGAAATCATGAAATCAAGTAACCCACTTTCCTCCTTTTTCTTCTCATGCACGCTGGCGCTCATCACACTGGCCCCACTGGCAGAGTCCGCCGACCAACAGCCACAGGAAGATGGCAAGCAGGCCAGCTCGACCAGTCTCGAGGCAGGCTTTGCCAACCCCGCACCCGAGTATGGCCCGCGAACCTGGTGGCACTGGCTCAATGACAATATCACCATCGATGGCATCACCAAGGACTTGGAAGCCATGAAAGAGTTGGGCTACAAGGGAGCTCATATGGTCAACCTACCACAAGGTGGTCCTCCGGAAACCCACGGCGATGATGTCTTCGGCACGCCACAGTGGTACAGCAAAGTGGACCACGCGGTGAAGGAGGCTGAACGCCTAGGGCTTGAGCTCAGTTTCGGAAGTTGTGTCGGCTGGGTCGCCGGTGGCCCATGGGTTCCTGCAGAGCTTTCCATGCAGGACATCGTCTGGCGCCATCACTTTGTGGAGGGGAATAACCAGACCCCTATCCAGCTTCCTCAGCCAACCAAGAACCGCGGATTTTATCGTGAGGTCGCAGTCCTCGCCTACCCCACCCTACCCGGCGAGGCACAAGCACTCTCCGCTTTGAATGTAAAGGTGAGCTCGGAGCTCGCGGGTATTGACTGGTCAGCTGCGGTCGATGGTAACCCAGACACCCACGTCGAGTTGCCACGCTGGAAGGCGGATGAGAAGAGCCGCACCTTGGTATTTGAGTTTGAAGAGCCCATCTCCGTTCGTTCGTTCAGCATACAGATGCAGGAAGACAGTTCGCACCGTCTTATTAAGCTTCATTCCAGCAAGGATGGAAAGCAATGGCAGTATCTAACAACCCATCATCGTTGGCGTAATCACTTTGACCCGGCCCGTGAAGAATTGATTGATGGCTTCGCAGAGCGCAAAGCACGTTTTGTCAAAATGGAGCTGATGGCGCCAAAACCGATGGTGGGCATGAAATTGTATGAGGTGAATTTCCTCTCGTCTCGTCTCAACCAGATCCATACCAAAGCCGGACGGCAGCGCACCCAGCCGACTATATCGAATCAAACACGGCAGGTCGTGCCAGCAGACCAGATTATCAACGCCAATCAAATCCTCGACCTCACCGATCACCTCAAGCCGGACGGCACACTGGCTTACACCTTGCCTGATGGCAAGTGGACGATCCTGCGCTTTGGACACACCACCAACGGCAATGAAATCCACCCAGCAGCCGCTCATAACAAGGGGCTAGAAACCGACAAGATGAGTGTCGAGGCGCTTCATTTCCATATGGAACAGGGAGTGGTCAAGAAGACCCTTGAGCGCATGGGCCCCCTCGCCGGCAAGGTGTTAACGGAGATGAATATCGACAGCTGGGAAGCTGGCTGCCAAACGTGGACGGCCAAATTTCCGGAGGAGTTCCAAGAGCGGCGCGGTTATGATATGCGCAAGTGGCTGCTAACACTGAGCGGCCGTTTTGTGGGAAGTGTGGACCAGACTGAGCGCTTTCTTTGGGATTATCGGCGCACGATAGGCGACTTGATTGCGTATAATTTCTACGGTGCCTTTCGAGAATACATTGAGCCCTACGGCCTGAAGCTCTCAGCTGAAGCTCCGGGCATTGGCATCCCTATTCAATGTGACCAGATTCAGGTGCAAGGCCAGATGGACATTCCTCAGGGTGAATTCTGGCTGGGGCCGAAAAAAGACCCGCGCTTCCCCCAGTGGCCGGGTGGACAGGACAACACCAAGGAGGCCGCTGTGGCCGCCCACGTCTATGGCAAAAAGATCGTCTCCTGCGAGGCCTTTACCTCCTTTGGTCATCATGACGGATTCACCCAATATCCTTATACCCTGAAACCTGTGGGCGACCGCCAGTTCTGCAAGGGCATGAATGAGATTGTCTTTCACTGCTACGCGCACCAGCCCGATGACCGTGAGCCCGGTATGACGCTTGGACAGTTTGGTGTGCACATGCAGCGCAGTGTCACCTGGTGGGATCAGGCACGCGATTGGATCACCTACCTCAGGCGTTGTCAGTTCATGCTGCGCCAAGGACGCTTCTTTGCCGATGCCTGTTATTATTACGGCGAGGATGTGCCGGGCAGTGCATGGTACTTTGCCCCCGGTGCTCTGGACCCACGCAAGAGGATGCTGCCAGTTCTCCCTAAGGGTTATGACTACGATGTCTGTAACCGGGAAATCCTCGATAAGATGACTGTAATAGACGGCCAAGTCGCCTTGCCCAGTGGCATGCGCTATGCCTATCTCGTACTTCCAGAGCACGCCCGCTACACGCCAGCTGCATTGGAAAAGGTGTATGAGCTAGTGAGCGCCGGCGCGACAGTGATCGGGCCCCGCCCATCACGCTCGCCATCACTGAATAATTTCCCCAGTGCGGATCAAAAGATCCAGGAACTTGCGGCAAAAATCTGGCCACAAAAACCTGGAGCAGGTGAGCGCAAGGTAGGCAAAGGACGGCTCATCACCGGCAAGAGCTTTGAGCAGATCCTCGCAGCAGATGACCTGCAACCAGATTTTGTGGCCTCACTTCCTGGCCAAGAGACAGAGGAAGAGCAACAAAAGATCGCTGATGACTTCGCCATCTCCAAAAAACAAATCCGCTATATCCACCGCAAGGTTGAGGGCGGCGATGCATACTTTATCGCCAGCCAGTCAGGGGAGAACGAAGAGGCAACGTTACGCTTCCGCATCACCGGCAAAACCCCGGAGCTCTGGGACCCTTCCACCGGAGAGCGCACGACCCTCACGAACTACAGTGATGACGGCACGGCTATCACCCTCACGCTAAAGGTAGAGCCATACGGCTCACGCTTTATCTTGTTCCGTGAAGCAGCCAGCAAAAATGTCATTGGCCAACTTTCCAAGGACGGGCAGCCAATCAATCTGGATGGCAACGGTCATGAATTCACCGTTTGGGAAAACGGCAATTACGCAGCTGAATTTACCGACGGCCGCAAGGTGCAAGCAAGCGTCACCGATATCCCAGCACCGGAAACCGTGCCACAAGGCTGGATGGTCAGCTTCCAGAAAGAGCGTGGAGCCCCAGCAGGCCTGCATACTTTTGACAAACTGGTTTCATGGACAACTCGCCCGGAAGAGGGCATCAAGTATTTCTCCGGCACGGCCACCTATGAGAAGGGCATTAACATCAGCCAGGAAAGGCTCAAAGAAGGCCGGCGCGTTTACCTCGACCTCGGTCAGGTCAAGCATATCGCCGAGCTGTTTGTGAATGACAAACCTGTGGGCATTTTGTGGAAGCCGCCCTTCCGAGCGGACATCACCGATGTGGCCAAGCCGGGTGCTAACAAGGTGACCATTGAGATTACTAATGTCTGGAAAAACCGGCTGATCAAGGATGCCACACTTCCACAAGACCAGAGAGTCACCTGGTGCTTCTATCCCTTCTACCGCAACGAGCCCGATGCCCCACTGATGGAGTCAGGCCTACTAGGGCCGGTTCGCTTGCAAAATGCCACGAGGATTCCTCTTCGCTAAGGCGTCTGAGAGCATAGAAAAAAACCTAAAAAAAGCGGCCTGACTCATAAGTCAGACCGCTTTTTTGTGAGTAAAATAAAACGCTCTCTAATTACTTCTTAAGCGCGTCACGAATTTCCTCGAGCAGAACTTCCTGCTTCGGTGGTGATGCTGGAGCTGCTGCTTCCTTTTTCTCAAAGGCAGCAATAAACTTTTTCACCACAATGAAGACGACGAAAGCCAACATTACAAACGCGATGAAGTCATTGAGGAATTCGCCATAGGCGATGACCACTTCTTCAACCGCTGGGGTCACGACCTTGTCGCCCTCTTTGACTTCTGCCGAGCCTGCTTTGAGCACGTATTTCATATCGGCAAAATCAACATCACCGAGCAGTAGGCCAAGTGGCGGCATGACAACCTTTGCGACAAAGGTTTTTACTACAGTAGCGAATGCTCCACCGAGGATAAATCCTACGGCCATATCTACGAGGTTGCCCTTGAAGGCAAATTCCTTGAATTCTTTTAACATTGTTTATTTGGGTTGGTTGGGTTGGCAGGGGATGCGCTGCAGTTTGCAGCTTGGCTATTTATAACTGAAAAGGCGTAAGGTAACAACTCATTAACAAACCCTTACCACTCTCCTTCAGCCCTTTAAGACCGAATCCTAATTCATGGCCTGCTTCTTAACTTGCCACTTTTCATTCGCTTGATGGGCTTAGCGTAATCCCGCACTTGCCAGAGGCGGGAAATCTATTACATTGCCCAACTTACCTGCTTGTTATTATTCATCCAGCGCACCGCCCTACCAATCTATGTCCATCCTGATGCCTCTCTTTGTGATCTTTGTTGTTATTGTTATCTTTAACATCATCATTTTTGTCCACGAGCTCGGCCACTTCCTTGCCGCTCGCTGGCGTGGGCTTGCAGTCGAGCGTTTTCAGATCTGGTTCGGCAAACCCATCTGGAGCAAAACCTACAACGGTGTGCAATACGGTCTTGGCTGGATTCCCTTTGGTGGTTTTGTGGCATTACCACAAATGGCAACGATGGAAAAAATCGAGGGTGAAAACACCACCGATGCACCACTGCCCCCTGCCAAGCCTCTTGATAAAATCATCGTCGCATTCGCAGGTCCCCTTTTCTCCTTCATCTTAGCTATCATCACGGCTTTTGCTGTCTGGGGTGTGGGTAAGCCAAGCTACAAGATGAATAGTGTAACGGTAGGCTACATCATGCCAGACAAGCCGGCCGCCGAGGCCAAGCCAGCCTTCCAAGAGGGTGACAAGATTTTAGCGGTCAACGGTATCGAGGTGGACCGCTGGAGAGGCGACACGGACACAGGCATTAGTGAAAACATCATGCTCAGTGAGGGTCAGACCATTGAGTTCACCGTAAAGCGTGAAGGCTTATCAGAACCGATCATCGTCAAATCCGGCTATCACATCCCGGACACGGCTTGGTTTGACCGTAGGGCGATGCGCCAGGTTGGCATTATGATGGGCTACCGCACCTTGGTGGGAGAACTCATCGAGCACAGCCCAGCTCAACGTGCAGGACTGCAAGCGGGAGATGAAATCCTGACGATTAATGGCAAAAAGGCCCACACTTATCAGCACATCATTGACGCTGAGCTCTCTGGAGAACCCGCTGCCATCGTCATCCTGCGTGATGGCAAGCAGCAGACCTTCTCGATCACCGCCAGCAAGCCCATCAGCCCAGAAGGCAGTGAGCCGACCTTTGGCATCATGCAGGGGCCTGACCCTGAGCTGGTGACGTCCACCATCACCCACCCCACCGCGTGGGAGCAGATCGAGCACAGTGTTGGCATCATGTACACCACCATCACCAAGGTGGTCTCGAGCCAGTCTGATGTTGGCGTGCAGCACCTCGCCGGTCCTATCGGCATCGGCAAAGGTTATTACCAGATGCTCACTTCTCCCGATGGCTGGAAGATGGCGCTCAGCTTCACGGTGCTTTTTAATATCAACCTCGCCATTCTCAACATGCTTCCCTTCCCCGTGCTTGATGGAGGTCACATTACTTTATCCATCCTGGAGATCATTGCTCGCCGCCCTGTTCAGCCACGCGTGTTAGAATTCGTTCAAACCGCTTTTGTGCTAATGATCATGGGCCTGTTTCTCTTCATCACTTCGAAGGATGTTGGCTCATTTTTCACCAGTAGCGAGGAGGCCAAAACACCGGTCTTTGAGGAACCTGCGAAGTCAGGCGGCTAGCTTTAGCTCCACTTATTAGCTGAGCCCTGTCTGTCTGACCGCCTCATAAAGCACGATGCCCACCGTCGTTGCTAGGTTCAAGCTTCGCGTCGAGCCTGCTTGCATCGGAATGGTCAGACACTGCCCAGTATTGCTCTCCAGCATGCTTTCTGGGAGCCCTCTGGTCTCTGGGCCAAAGACGATATAATCGCCGTCCTTAAATTCAACGTCCCAATAGGCTTGGTCCGTTTTTGTGGTCAGTAAATAGACCCCGGCTTCTGCTGCCACCGAGTCCGTAAAGGCTTCCCAGTTTTCCCATAGACACAGATCGACATCTTTCCAGTAGTCGAGCCCCGCACGTTTCACCTGGCGGTCATCAATCGAAAAGCCCAAGGGCTTAATCAAATGCAGTCTTGCTCCCGTGGCCAAACATAACCTGCCTGCCGCACCAGTATTGTGCGGAATTTCAGGGTTCACCAAAACAACATTGAGCATGCTCATGGCATAACCCGATCATGCGCTAGCCCGCAACCGTAATCCTCTCCTTACGCGGGCGCCCAATAAGTTCGTATTTCTTATGCTGACAAGCGTGGGAAAAAATGGTAAGGATGTACTAATCTTTCCTGAATTTTCATTATGAAAAGAATCTTAATTGCTACATGTGTTGGTGCCGTTGTCGCGTTTTTATGGGGTTTTGCCTCATGGGAGTTACTCCCATGGCACCAGATGGGCACGTTTGAAGACGACGCCGCTCTCTCTCAAGCGATCAAAGAAAATACCCCGGAGCATGGAATCTATATGCTGCCCAGACGCGGGGCGCAGGGCCTCGATGCACAAGCCATCACTGAAGGACCACTAGTCTACGCTGTCATTCGCCCCGGCTCGCTCGATCAGCCTTGGCTACTCAGCAATCACTTGGTGCGGTCTTTTTTCATTCAGTTTCTCAGCTCTCTGATTCTCGCAACTACGGTTTATAAGATTAGGGCCACACGTTTTGTCTCTCGAGCATCGGTGGGAATTGTCATGGGTTTGTTTACAGGCGTGAGCTCGACACTTCCTTTTTGGAACTGGTTTGAGCTGCCAAACTCGCGTGTTTTAGTGCATATTCTGGATCCTTTTATCTGCTGGACGCTCGCTGGGCTCTGCATCGCAGCCCTACTCAAGCCTCCCGGGCCACGTAAAATATTCACCTAGAGCCCGTCACCGGCTCGTTATTATTTCGTGATTTTTATCTCTTTGAGTGCACGCTCTGGGCTTGCACCTCGCGGAAAGTGATAGCAAACTACGTCTGCCAATTCCCTACTCACATGGAAGACAGTCACGACATACCGCGCCACATTGCCATCATCATGGATGGGAATGGACGCTGGGCTAATGCACGCGGCCTGCCACGTGTAGAAGGTCATCGCGCTGGCGCCAAATCCGTGAAGTCGGCAGTAGAAACATGCCAGCAGCTTGGTGTAGAATACCTCACCCTCTACGCCTTTTCTTCTGAAAACTGGAAACGTCCAAAAAAAGAGGTCGATGCGCTGATGAATTTATTAGAGAAATTTCTGCGCGACAAACTTCCTGATATGCTGAAGCAAAATGTTCGCTTCCACAGTATCGGCCGGCATGACCTACTCCCCGAGAAATGCCGTAGGCAAATTGAACAAGCTTCCGCTGATACTCAAAACAACACCGGACTCAATCTCATCCTCGCGCTCTCCTATGGGTCACGTGAGGAAATCACTGATGCGGCGCGCGCCATTGCAATAAAAGCGGCAGCCGGTGAGATCGACCCTGCTGACATTGATAACGAGATTTTCGCTAATCACCTTTACACCTCTCCATTCCCTGACCCGGACCTTCTCATTAGAACCTCCGGTGAACTCCGCATCTCCAATTTTCTACTCTGGCAAATTTCGTACTCGGAAATTGTCATCAGCCCAAAAAACTGGCCCGACTTCAGGGATGCCGATCTCAGAGAAGCCGTTGAAGAATATGCCCGCCGCCACCGTCGGTTTGGCACCGTCTAAATTTGGCCCTGTTTAATATTCCACTCCCTTACTTGTGTCCGAGACCTCAGCAGAGCAAACCATTCTCTTGGTTGATTCAGATATCGATTATCTAGAATGGGCTACCAAGCACCTCAATGCCGAAGGCCTGCGCATTTTACGATGTGACCACGCCGAGAAGGCCGCCAAGGTCTGTGATACCACCGATGTTGATCTTGTCATTGCAGACATTCCTCTGCAGCCCTTCGACGGCCTTGTCCTGCTGCGCAGAATTCGAGCTGCCCACCCAGGTATTTTAGTTATTCTCACAGACGGATTCCCCACCACCTCTCAGGTCATTGAGGCAACCCAGCAGGGCGCCCAAGATATCCTGAAAAAAGAAGCTCTTACCTTTGAGCTCAGACCCGTTGTGGAAAACGCCTTGCGCGAGCTCGATCAGCGACGAGCCGCGATCGATACAAAGTCGTCGCTTAATAACCCTCAGGGCAAAGTAAAAATCATCGGCAATTCGCGGGCACTTCAAGATGTCTTCAAAATTGTCGGTCGTGTCGCGAGGACTGATGCACCCGTGCTCGTATCGGGAGAGAGTGGCACCGGCAAGGAACTCGTTGCCAACGCTATCCATGAATACTCACCACGGGCAAAAAACGAGGTCATCGCAATCAACTGCGGAGCCATTCCTGAAAACCTGCTAGAAAGTGAGCTCTTCGGCCATGAAAAAGGCTCCTTCACTGGGGCAATCAACCGCCGTGCAGGTCTGTTCGAACAGTGCGATGGAGGTACTCTTTTCCTCGATGAAATTGGCGATATGCCATCCTCTGTGCAGGTCAAGTTACTGCGGGTACTACAGGACGGAACCTTCACCCGCGTGGGTAGTAACGAGCTGCAAAAATCCGATGTCCGCATCGTGGCCGCGACCAATAAAAATTTAGCCGAAGAGGTATCAAAGGGTAATTTTCGTGAAGACCTCTTCTACCGATTGAATGTGGTGGAGATTCACCTGCCACCACTAAGGGCAAGGACCGATGACATCCCATTGCTGGCTGATCACTTCTTACGCCTCACCATCAAACGTAACAATATTCCCCCGATGAGGCTGAGTGCCGAGGCAATGGACCACCTCAAAAATCATCGTTGGCCTGGCAATGTCAGAGAGCTTGAAAATACCATCGCTCGTGCCTGCGCACTGGCAAGCAATGAAGTATTGCTGCCTTCTGATATTGAGTTCACCAAGACATTTGGTGATCCAGAAAAAGACGTGCAGGATCCGACAGTGACGGCGCTCAAGCAGCTCGCTCAGGCGGCGCCAGATGGCAAGGATCGTGCCGAGTGGATTGCCGAACAGCTAGACGCTCTTGCTCAACAGGAGGGCTAAGCCTGGCCAGCAGAAGCTCACTTTTTCTTTGACCGGTCAGGAACAGGGTACGCTGGCATCTGGTGTGCTTTACCCCCAGAGATGAAATCAGCGGGGGTGCAATTCTTACGGTATTGCCCACCTTTGTAGAAGCTTGGCTTGTATCCGGCTGGCAAGCTGGCATCTGCTTTATCTGGCACCGCGAGTCCAAGGCGTTCATGGGCGGCGTTGACCAGCAGCAGACGTAGATTGTCATCAAGAAGATCAATGCCAGCTCCCATGGTGCTGGTCAGCACCTTGCTCGTCTTGCCATTGGGCCAAGTAAACTCGCGCGTCCAAACCACGGGCTGGGCAGGCTTGTTCTTCGCATCAATATCTTTTGAATCAGGCTTCAGTGTTTCTGTAACGTAGCCGCGCACGAGAATGGTCGATGGCTCCTTGGGCTTGGCACCATAAACATCGGAAGTCACAAAAATCTCACCCACACCCTTCATAATAGGGTGATTCTCCTGCCCCACTTCTACGCGTGCCCGGCAACCCTCATACGCGTGGTGGCCGTGGTGGTTGACCCAAGTCTCACCGAGGACCTCTCTGCCAAAGCCGCCCTTCCAGTCGGGCCCTTTGTGATTAAAGCTATAGCGGGCATACTCAGCATTGTTGGGAATTTTGAAAGCATGTGTGCTAGTGCGCAGCGCCATTACTGCTGCACCACTTTCCATGGCAGCCTGGAACTTGGCCATGGTCTCATCAGGCCAATTGCGGAAACGGATGTTAAGAAAAATCATGTCCGCACCATCAAGTGCTTGCGGGTGGCTGAGTGATGTTTGTTTGTTAGGATCAACGGTCTTGCCATCATCGGCCATGGAGAAGAGCACGGTGCACTTAAAGCCGTGCCGCGCAAGAACCTCGCCCATCATGGGCATCGCTTCTTCGGAGCGGTATTCCTCATCACCGGCAATGAGCACGATGTGTTTGCCATTGGCTTCTCCCTGGGGGTGAAAAATAAGGTGATCAGCGTGGATGCTGACCTTGTCTGCTGCTAGCACCTCATTGGCTGTTGTGTTAAGCATGAGAAGCATCAGGGCTAGTACGGAGGTGAATAGGTGTTTTATCATGAGGTGAACTGTTTGCGTTGTCTATTTTTACGCCCAATCCATCATCAGGCAAATCAAATTATACATACGGAGGAGCATCCGTATTCTTACGTCTGATCTCTCCTCTTTTTCGATGATTTTACTCTTGTTGCCTCAACGCCTCGGTTTCATGCTAGCGCTATCTTGAATCATTATATTCAGCACCCAGTTATCGAAGATCGGCTTGCCCGCCTGCGCCAACGTGATTGCCCTACGCCTAGGTTCCGCCAGTATGTCAAAGAGGTATCCCAACTGATGGCGCCCTATGTGACGGCAAACTTGCTCACCCTTCCCGTTGAAGTGGAAACTCCCATGGAAATCACAACCGGCAGAAAGCTGGCGCGCGAACTGGTCCTCGTGCCTATCCTTCGCGCTGGGCTTGGCATGCTCGATGGCTTTATGGGTTTATTGCCAGATACTAGCGTGGCTCATATTGGACTCGTCCGTGACGAAAAATCACTGCAGCCGGACTGCTACTACTTCAAGGCTCCTGACCACCTCCCAGATGCAGACGTTCTGGTTCTTGATCCCATGCTTGCAACGGGTGGCTCAGCCTGTGCCGCTATTGCTGAATTAAAAAAACAAGGGGCTCGCCACCTTCACTTTGCCTGCATGGTCGCAGCTCCCGAGGGACTTCATGCCATCAATTCTGAACATCCGGATGTGCCGGTCTATTATTCTGCGCTGGATAATCGCCTGAATGAGCAAGGTTACATCCTGCCGGGACTTGGCGATGCTGGAGATCGGATTTTTGGCACCTGTTAAAACCCCAGACCTCAAAGGAAAGGTTTCCTCAAGAGCAATGCCGCCTGAACGAGGATGGCATTCACCTCGATCTAGTCGGTGGATTCCCCTGCCCGCGGGTGCGCCGCATCATAGGCCTCACGCATCCTCTCCTTGGTAACATGGGTGTAAATTTGAGTCGTCGATAATGATGCGTGGCCTAACAGCGTCTGCACGCTGCGCAAATCCGCGCCGTGATCGAGCATGTGAGTCGCAAAGGTATGGCGTAGTTTATGGGGCGTTACTTCAAAGGCGATATCGGAGGCTGCCAGGTATTTTTTGAGCAGCATCTGCACAGACCTTGCAGAAAGGCGGCGCTTTTGGGGGTCCTTGTTTTTGTTGATAAACAGCGGCCCATCATGCACCTGAGCCTCGCTGCGGTATTTCTGGATTGCCTGCATCGCTTGCGAGCCTATCGGAACCATGCGTTCCTTATTGCCCTTGCCCATTACACGTAGTGTTTCGGACAAAAAATCGGCGTCCCTTACATCGAGTGCCACTAACTCGGATACACGCAGACCACTTGAGTAAAAAAGCTCCATGATGGCCGTGTCTCGTAATGCCTGCCACGGCAGGGCACGTCTATCAGGATCTATTTTTTGGGGCATTTCAAGTAATTGCTCCATTTGAGAAAGAGACAACACAATGGGCAATTTTTTCTCTGACTTGGGTAACTGAACGTCACTGAGAGGGCTTAGTCCCATGCCACGGCGATGAACCAGAAACTTGTAAAATGATCTCAGTGCAGCAAAACGAAGCCTGATCGTGGAGCGGGCCATCTCTTGTTTCATCAGCTCAAACAGATAGCCGCGGAAATCATCTGCGCTGCAATCACGCCATGATGAGAATCCATCTCCGCGCCAGTCAAGGTAAGCGTTGAGCGCATGACTGTAGTTGCGCAGGGTTCGCACCGAGGCATTACGCTCAACTCGCATAAACTCGAGAAAGGCTTCTACATCATCACCCATTACTTTGGTATTCTAAAGCATGAGTGACTGACAACAACGACAAAATAATAAGCCAACTACGGGGCTTACAATGTCACCATCTCACCCGTGCGGAAAGACTGGTCAGCCGCGATAACAATCTTCATGGAGTTGATCGCATCGTCCATGTGATTGCTGAGGTCTTCATCGTTCTGGATAGCATTGAGAAAAAAGACCTGTTCGCGGTGACAAAGCTCATCATGATCCGGCTCGTCTCCTGTTTCGGTCCAGGCGTCTTGCTTAACAAAGTTGCCCTCTGCATCGAGTTCTGAAAAATGACGGCGTAGGGTATTAGTCTTGGTATGGGCGTCGACATCGGCGGAAGCTCCCTCACCAGCTGCTTCCTTCGCTTCAATAGTGACACAGCCTTTGGGGCCAACGACGTCTTTGACGAAGAACGCGGTCTCGCTCATCATCGGTCCCCAGCCAGCTTCATACCAGCCGACGGAGCCGTCCTCAAAAGTCACCTGCAGATGACCGTAGTTGATTTTGCCCTCAGGCAGCTCATCACTCAGGCGGGCACCGAGGCCGGAGACGCGCACAGGTTTGGAGCGCGTCATCTGGCACATGACATCGACATAGTGCACCCCGCAGTCGACGATCGGGCTGATTGATGACATCAGGTTTTTGTGCGTCTCCCAGTTAGCCCCAGACGACTGCTGATTGAGGTTCATGCGCATTACCAGTGGCTTACCGAGCTCGTGAGACATCTCGATAAATTTCTGCCAGCTTGGGTGATGGCGCAGGATGTAGCCGATGACGAGTTTGCGTTTGTTCGCCTTGGCAGCATCAACAATACTCTGTGCCTCCTCGACGGTTTCAGCGAGTGGTTTTTCGATAAACACATCACAACCGGCCTCAAGAGCGGCGATGGCGTAGGGCGCGTGGGTATCCGGGTAGGTGGAAATGGAAACCGCATCAGGTTTGGTTTCTTTGAGAGCTTGATAGTAGTCGTCAAAGAGCGCGTAGTTTCCACCTAGCTCTTCGTTGAGTTTCTCACGTGAACCCGCCGAACGGGTACAGATGCCTACAATGTCGAACTCAGGAATGTTGTGGTAAGCGAGGGCGTGTGAGCGGCCCATGTGGCCAGCGCCGGCGCAGAGAATTGTTGGCATCGTTTATCAGATATTGGTTTGAGGGCTTAAGTGCTTTGTCTTTATATTACGTGCTAGCTGGTGAGCGTTTGTCAGCGATCGCTCACATTGCGCTTTCTTCATCAGGTGACGCGGCCTCAGCCACCTCAACGGCATCAACATCGCTGTCCACCTTATCCCAGAAAAAGAGAGCAAAGAGAATAAAGATCACCGCTGCCATTCCCGCAGGGAAGAGCCAGTAGCTTTTCCAGTCGATCATCGCCTTGGTGATGAGTTCTGTGCTTGTGCCCTCTGGATAGCCTTTGCCGAACATACCCAGCAGGCTGTCGATGAAGGGG
>Ga0206128_1002315_pt1 | contig 17371 bp, 16 predicted proteins | sample Helgoland_Spring_7_FD_148601 | JGI IMG/M metagenome (GOLD analysis project Ga0206128, IMG submission 148601) | Pelagic subsurface seawater microbial communities from Kabeltonne, Helgoland, North Sea - Helgoland_Spring_Bloom_20160426_1 | ecosystem: Environmental > Aquatic > Marine > Epipelagic ... | reverse complement strand
CATTCCTTGGTGCAATTTCAAGACGGATCGATGAAAGCACAATTGGGTTTGCCCGATATGAAACTACCGATACAATACGCCATGGCGTACCCCGATAGATTGCCCAATAAATTTGAACGATTCAATTTTATGGATTACCCAAATTTAACCTTTGAGCAACCAGATCTTAAAACATTTAGAAACCTTCAATTGGCTTTTGATGCTATGAATAAGGGCGGAAATGCAGCCTGTATTTTAAATGCGGCCAACGAAGTGGTTGTAGATGCTTTTTTGAAAGATAAAGTTGGGTTTTTACAAATGTCAGACCTTATTGAGCATACCCTACAAAAGAGTACTTTTGTGGCCAATCCAACACTCAACGATTTTATCGCTTCGGATGCCGAAGCGCGCAAAATAACAACAGACAACATAAAATACAATGACTGAAACTTTAATCAAAGCGGCTCAATTTTTCTTGAGCCTTTCCTTTTTAATCGTGTTGCACGAATTGGGACACTTTATTCCTGCTAAATTGTTCAAAACACGTGGGGGTGTAGAGAAATTCTACCTATTCTTTGATCCGTACTTTTCTCTTTTCAAGAAAAAAATTGGCGGTACCGAATACGGAATTGGCTGGTTGCCTTTAGGAGGCTATGTAAAAATCTCTGGTATGATAGACGAGTCTATGGATACCGAGCAACTAAGTGCTGAACCTCAGCCCTGGGAATTTCGCTCAAAACCGGCATGGCAACGCCTAATAATTATGTTGGGTGGGGTAACTGTAAACCTGTTTTTAGCCATGGGTATTTACGCCATGATTTTGTTTACTTGGGGCGGACAGGTATTGAAAACCGAAAATGTAAAATACGGTATTGAATGCTCGGAATTTGCCAAAGAAATGGGCTTCCAAAACGGAGATAAAATTTTAACTGTAGACGGCGTTTACTTCGAGAACTTTGCAGATCTACCCGAAGCTATTTTAATCTCTGGAGCAAAAAATGTTCTGGTAGAACGAAGAGGTATAAAAACCAATATTGCCATACCGAAAGACATTGTGGCGCAGTTTATAGAAACTAAAAGCGAAACTGGTTTTATTGGCGTTGCTTTTCCATACTTTGCAAAAGAATTTGACGATGGCTCAGTAGCAGAAGCTGCTGGTGTAAAAGTAGGCGATCAATTAATTGCCCTAAATGGTGAAGAGGCTTTGTATTTTACTGATTATGTTAAGAGACTACCTAGTCTAATCGATCAAAAAGTGTTTTCGATCAAAAAGTGACCCTTTCTGTTTTAAGAGGACTGGATACCTTGAATTTTGATTTCATCTTAGGAAGTTCTGGTAAAATGGGTGTTTACTTTGTTCAACCAAACGAACTGATTACCTACGACAAAAAAGAGTACGGCTTTTTCGAGTCTTTCCCGGCAGGTACTGCTATGGCTATTGACAAGCTGGATTCTTATGTACAGCAATTCAAACTCATTTTAAATCCAGAAACAGGAGCCTGGAAAGGTTTGGGTGGTTTTATTACCATGGGAAAACAATTTAAACCCGTTTGGGACTGGTACCACTTTTGGAACTTTACTGCTTTCCTTTCGATCGTTTTAGCCTTTATGAATATTTTACCTATACCGGCTTTAGATGGTGGGCATGTCATGTTCCTACTCTGGGAACTAATTACAGGCAAAACTCCCTCAGATAAATTTTTAGAATACGCTCAAATGTTCGGGTTTATAATCCTGCTGAGCCTATTGGTTTTAGCCAATGGAAACGACATTTTAAACCTTTTTAATTAAGTGCATTTTTGTAATTTTACAGCCTAATTTTAATACAATACAAAATGGATCAATTTGGAATACAAGAAGCCCTAAAAGCCTTAGGTCTTGCAGAAACAAACAAAGGTAGCTCAACCGGAAATGCTTGGTTGGGTAGTACTACAGACTTAATCGAATCGTACTCTCCGGTAGATGGAAAGTTAATTGGTAAGGTAGCTGCAACTACAAAAGAAGACTACGAAGCCATTGTAGCTGCGGGTCAAGATGCCTATAAAGATTGGAGAATTATGCCAGCACCGCAACGTGGTGAAATTGTTCGTCAGTTTGGAAATAAATTACGTGCCTACAAAGAGCCTTTAGGAAAACTGGTTTCTTACGAAATGGGGAAATCGTACCAAGAAGGCTTGGGCGAAGTGCAAGAAATGATCGATATCTGTGATTTTGCTGTAGGTCTTTCGCGCCAGTTAAATGGGATGACCATGCACTCTGAACGTCCAGGACACAGAATGTACGACCAGTACCACCCCTTGGGAATTGTAGGAATTATTTCTGCATTTAACTTCCCGGTAGCCGTTTGGGCTTGGAACACAGCTTTGGCATGGATTTGTGGAAATGTGTGCATCTGGAAGCCTTCTGAAAAAGCACCTATGTGTGGGGTGGCTTGCCAAAACATTATGGCTGAGGTATTAAAAGACAACGACTTACCAGAAGGTATTTGTGCCTTGGTAAACGGAGACTTTAATGTGGGCGAGTGGATGACAAATGACAAACGTGTGCCTTTAATTTCTGCAACCGGATCTACGCGTATGGGTAGAATTGTGGGCGCTACCGTAGCACAACGTTTTGGTAAATCAATCTTGGAATTGGGTGGAAACAATGCGATTATTGTAACGCCAGATGCCGATTTAGAAATGACCATTATTGGAGCTGTTTTCGGAGCTGTAGGTACGGCAGGACAAAGGTGTACCTCTACTAGAAGACTGATCATTCACGAAAGTATGTACGATACAGTAAAAGAAAAATTAGCGGCTGCTTATAAGCAATTAAGTATTGGGAATCCGCTGGATGAAAACAACCACGTTGGGCCACTTATCGATACTGATGCCGTTGGAATGTACAACTCTGCATTAACCAAAGTGGTAGAAGAAGGTGGAAACATAGTGGTTGAAGGTGGTGTATTAACAGGAGAAGGCTACGAGAGTGGCTGTTACGTTAAGCCAGCTATTGCCGAAGCTAAAAACAACTTCGCTATTGTACAGCACGAAACTTTTGCACCTATCTTATACCTCATGAAATATGCTACTTTAGAAGAAGCGATAGAAATGCAAAACGATGTTCCTCAAGGTTTGTCTTCAGCTATAATGACTACAAACTTAAGAGAGGCTGAATTGTTCTTATCTCATGCTGGTTCTGACTGTGGTATTGCCAATGTAAACATTGGTACTTCTGGAGCTGAAATTGGGGGTGCTTTTGGCGGCGAAAAAGAAACCGGTGGCGGACGCGAGTCGGGTTCTGATGCTTGGAAAGGCTACATGCGTCGTCAAACCAATACCATTAACTACTCTACATCTTTGCCGTTGGCACAAGGAATTAAATTTGAATTGTAAGCCAAAACTTATGCTAACAAAAGCCTCTTACTTTATTGTAAGGGGCTTTTTTTTGTTTAAATAAACCAATTCCAAGAATGTTTAAGTCTATGGCTTACTGTTTTTAAAGTCTGTAATGCTATCTATAATTAGACGGTAATTTGTGTAGTGTTAGAAACGTAAAAAAGCCCAAAACCAATAAAAATTTGCACTAAAATATTCAATCGCTAAAAATAAGTGAACTGTTAAAAAAGCTATATACTTGATTTAATGAATTTATATTTATAATTTAGATGGATTAAAATTTAAATACTAAGACCTAATAGTATGTTTAAGCCTAAAAATAATAAAGTCTAATTGTAAACAGACAAGGACAATACACGAAATATGCACCTAGGTATTTATTGTAAGTGAAGAGACAAAGAGTTCCGAAGTCCTAAAGTAATAAATAGTAAAATGAATGATGTACTTACAAGAAAATAGAATATTTAATTCCTGAAATCAATTATCGGGTTTTAAAAATAAGCATCCACCTTAACTTTGTTAAACATGCCTACTTATGAATTCTTTAGTATAAATATAAAAAATTATTATTATGAAAATTAAACATTATATCTCATTTCTATTTCTGCTTGCGTTCTCACAGGCAAATGCACAAACATTTTGTCAAACTCAAAATTATTCAATGAACCAACATCTTAATACATTAATGCATTCTAAAATACTCAGTAATCACTCCTATTGAATTAATATATATATATGCATGTAATCAGAAGAACTGATGGTAATGGCGGGCAAACTGTTTCTGCTGTGAATGATGCATTTCAAATTTTAAATGAAGATTACAACACTCATGGCATATCTTTCAGTTGGAATGGCTCAATTGATTACATTGATAATACCACGTATTACAATAACCCTAAATACGGAGAGAATCAAACCTTAAATATACCTCCAACCATATTTAGCATTAACAATCATTTGGATGGCATAGATATTTATCTTTATGACAATACAGTAGGAGGAAGTGGTAAAGCAAATGGTGTAGGGAATTCATCTGAACTATTTGTGACTGGTCAATTTTGGGAACCTCCTTATCAACCCTTAGCAACATCTCATGTAATCTCGCACGAAATGGGACATGTGCTTTTTTTATACCACACTCATCAAAGTACTTGTGAGGAATGGGTTAATGGTGAGAATTCAGAGTTTTGTGGAGATTATGTCACAGACACACCTGCTGACCCTGGCCTGAATTTTAATGTTCAACACCCAGATTGTGAATGGGCAGGAAATGAAGAAGATGAAAATGGGGACAGTTATAACCCTGATGAACATAATATTATGAGTTACACTCATCCTGATTGTATGGAGTACGTTACAACTGGCCAGGCTCAAAGAGCAAGAAATGCAATCGAAATACTTCCTTTTTTACAACAAACATTAGTTGATTGCTGTACTGACGATACTACTTTAGATTTATACATTGGAGACACACCAATAGATCTAGGTCAAGAACCCTCTCCATCAAATACTGGGTCTAGTAGAGCTGAGTCTCCAAACATTTGGGTGCGCAATCAAAACGATGGTCTAGTAAACCAAGAATCTCAGATGCTTTCTTACTCAGAAGGTAATTATCATTACGCTTATGTAAGAGTGCGCAATAAGAGTTGTGTAGCCTCTAATGAAGGACAGTTAAAATTGTATTGGAGTCAGTTGGGTACAGCACAATCTTGGCCAACACATTGGGATGGTACAGAGCCAACTTTAGGAGGTTCTCTTGGCACACATGAAATACCAGACATAGCTCCAGGAGAAAGTGTCGTATTGGTGTATATGTTGGACCTGAGTTCTCATCTCGAAACACAAACAAATTCCACAGTAAACATTTGTTTGTTGGCAAGAATAGAAGACTTGGAAGAGGACCCTATTACTCCTTACCCAAACAGTTTGTACAACCAAATAAAGTACAATAACAATGTAGCTCAACGCAACATATCGATATTAAATGCAGACTGGATAGAACTTATCGCTCAAATACCAGATCATCTCTTCGATACCAAATACATTCCGGTTTGGGTAGGAAATGAAACAAATGAAACAACAGAAGCTCATAATATTCGTTTTTACTCACCAGTAGTAGATCACTTAAGTCCACTAACAAAAGAGGCAGAAATAACCTTAAAACTAGATGATGCATCCTGGGCTAAATGGGTGGCTTCTGGGCAAAATGGAAAAGGCATTGAAAATTTCAGACAAGAAGCACAAACACTATTGGTTACTTCTAATGACGCAAGTCTTTTAGGCCTCAGCTTTGCGCCTGGCGAACGCAGTTCTATAGGCATAGCTTATAATTTTTTAGCCGACAAACAAAGTACTCAAAATCGTTTTAATTACAGAGTTGAGCAAACCAAAACAGAAGACAATAGTCAAGTTGGAGCGGTAACCTTCGAAATTTACAAAAAACACAGAACCCCTTTTGATGCCAATGCAGGCGATGATCAAGAAATTGATGAGGGGCAGACGATTACCATCTCTGCAGAGCAAATTTACGAGGCTGCTACTTACAATTGGTACAATGCAGAAGGTGCCTTAATTTATACAGGTAAAGATTTGTCTGTTACAGCAGATATTGCTAAGAAATATAAATTGGAAATTATTGCAGACACAGATGGCTTTAAAGTTTACGACGAAGTAGAGGTGTTTTTAAAACCAAGTATTATAGAAAGTATTTCACCAAATCCAGCTTCAAACACCATAGAAGTGAACTACAAATTAAACAGCAGTAGTTCTGCCTACTTAATGATTATTGGGCAGCACGGAACAAGTGGTACTTCAAACAATTATGTTTTAGACCCCAATGTATTTCAAACGACCATTAACCTATCCAATTACAGGAACGGGTTTTATACCCTAGCCTTAATTTGTGAGGGTAAAATTTTAGATGTCAAATCTTTAGTAAAACAATAAACTCGAAAAGCCCATGAGATGCATGGGCTTTTTTAACTCTCTTAAATTTTAAACGATGAAAACAATCCTACTTATACTGCCCTTATTATTTGCCATCAGTTGTTCTGAAGACGATATCCAAGAGAATAATGAACTTAACGCAAGCTGGAACTTAGTTAAATATGAACCTGGTCATTTTGCAGAAATTTACGACTACACAGATGAAATTAAATGGACTTTCAATACGGACAACACAGTAGACGTTGTAATTGAAGATGGGACTAATGTAAGTGATTATTTACCACTAAACTTAAGTGGTAATTCCCCCCCTTTTCATCTGCTAATGAATTAATTACCTTACCTAACATCGATGGCGATGAGAGCTACTTTTATGAGATCCAAAATAATGAATTAATTCTCTCTACTCTAGCAGGGGTAAACGGAGATGGCATTAAGATCACCTTTAATGAGAATGAATAAAATTACAGCAACTGGTTTTATACCCTAGCCTTAATTTGTGAGGGTAAAATTGTAGATGTCAAATCTTTAGTAAAACAATAAACTCGAAAAGCCCATGAGATGCATGGGCTTTTTTAACTCTTAAATTTTAAACGATAAAAACAATCCTACTATTTTTAAGTTTTTTCACCCTACTTTCCAGCTGCTAGACCGATAAGGTGGAATCCAATTTTCAAGCTACTGAACTAATTTTTACTTATGTTGGAAGTGGTTCTTTATATGGAGATGAAGGTATACAGCAATCTAACCTGGTGCTAAACAACCAAACAGAGTGGCAGAACTTACTCACACAAGTGAACGCTGTAAGCCCTGTGTCTGATAATTTTGAAGAGACTACAATCGATTTCGAAAGTTACACGGTCATTGCTGTTTTTTTAGAAGTAAAACCGACCAGTTGGGGAATTGAAATTACTTCTGTATTTGAAAATGAAAATGATATTTTAGTATCTAATGAAGAAACCGAAGGAGATGCAACCATTTTAAGCCAGCCCTTTCACATCGTAAAAATGCCGAAAACAACAAAGGATATTGTATTTGAATAAAACTCGAAAAGCCCATGAGATGCATGGGCTTTTCAAATTTAAATAACAGGCCAGGCATTGTGCACCACAAAACCCTGAGACTGAAGAACACCTCCTTTGTAAACAGACACGTACAAACTCCTCGGGCTTTCCAAAAATGTTGCGTCCAAGAGCTCTAAAAAAGAGTACTTGTCCAGTGTTTCTGTTGGAGCTTCCGGAGTGCTCAACCATTGCTTTTTATGCAGCAAGGCAAACCGATTTTCCTGCTTAAAAAATTGAGAAGCCTCCTTTGCATAAATCCACCAAGATGAAAGGTGCTTTTGGTGGAGGTAAGGAGGAATTTTGTAGAGCTGATTTGGATGGTAAAAAAGGATGCCTTTTACATACAGCTTAGAAGTTACCCATGGAATGGATAAATCGTTGAGGACTAATTTGCCCTCTGGACAATCGAAAATTTTACACTGATGCTCTTTGAGCTTTTTTAATTTTAAATGCAAATAATCGTTGGCGTTGGGGCCAATATAAGTCGTTTCTGCTGCTGATGTATGCGCCAAGAAAAACTTTACAGCCAGTTCCCAGTGCTCGTATTCAGACGTACTCTTGTTGTACACCACTAAATCGGCTTCGCCAATGCTTATCCCCTTTTGGGTTCGTATAGGAATAGTAGTGGCTACTCTTCGATAGTTTGCAGCATAATCCAAGCCGTAAAAAACCAAAGCCTCAAAATAATGCCCTAGCCTGTGCGTATTTCGGGCAGCTAAAAAAGCAGTAAGCGGTTTGGGGTTTTGGTCCAATTCTTTTAAATGAGCCTCTATACTAAACGCTTCTATAAAAGGAGACGTGTCTGTGGCTAAAGGATCGTCCAAAAGATTTGCGGACTGTAAAACCCAAGCCAAATCTCTAACCAATTTATGTTTAAATTTTAGTTGCATCTGGCATAAAAATACAAAATGTAGGTTTTGTAATATGGGTTTTGGCAAAACTGATTACTACTACGCTAAAAATTCATAAGCTAGCTAAAACACAATTATTACTCCTCATTTTTAACTAAATAAAACATATACATATTGTGATTGCTGTATTTGTTAGCTACATTTGTTTTTAATGTTAGCGGGAAGCCGAAAATGCAGCAGACAAATTTTAAATAAGCGTAGGCACAATATTAACTAATTAAAATGATGGATGTAACACAATAAACTTCTCAAGAAAAGATGGAATTGTGTACTCTTAAAAATTGGAAACCAAACAAGAGTCGGAAATACCGAAACAGCGACTTAAAATACTGAAAGTAGGTATATTTAAATAGAATACATTATGAATAAAAAAGATGAATTACTGGTAAAGTTTCAAGTTGAAGAGTTGGAACAACGTTTCGAAATGAAAAATGTAAAGATGGATTAGTATTGTAAAACATGATCCAGGAAACCCAAATCCTGATGGAAGTATTTTAAGATTTCAAGTTGGAGAATAATTTATTTGAAGGAAGGTAATTACCTTCCTTCATTTTTTTAATATAAAATTAAATGGTAAAATATATTGTTTTCATCATACCGTGTATTGCATTTGCTCAAAGCCAATTAACAACAGGGCTTATAGAAACTACAAATGGAGAAAAGATTGAAAATGCAGACGTCTATTTTAAAGTAAATTCTTTGGGTACAACCTCTAACGATAGCGGTTTATTTGCATTAAATTTTAATAACGTTGCGAAGTCCGATACCTTGGTTGTTTCTCATATGGGATACAAAGAATACAAGTGTAAAGTGGGTGATTTCTTGAAAAATGAAAAAAAGCACATCCAATTAATTGAGCACACGTTCGAATTAGATGAAATCATTTTATCTAATGCAAAGCCTTCTGAAATACTTACAGAGGCTATCGAAAATTATGAGAACAACCATTTTACAGAAAATACAACCTACATAGGTTCTATTAAAGAAGTATTGGAGGAGAACGATACACTAACAAAACTCGCCTGCTCTGCTATTTATTTGAAAATACCCAAAAGAAAATCAAAAAAAGTTTCGATTACACCAACTAAAAACCAATCCAAAAAAGAACACAAAAGTAAGCTGCATAACATCTACCTTTTTAATCCAGAGGAAGTGATACAAGACTTAAAGATTAAAAATTGGCTAATTCATTTATTAAATCAAATTGAAAAGTGTGACGACATTTACATACAAGAAAAAAAATATGGCTCTTACACCGTTTATGAGATCGTTCTCGAAAAAAAACTTTCACAAACAAAAAAGAAAAAGGTATCACTAATTATTGAAAAAGAATCTAAAGGAGTTATGTCAATAAAATATGCAGCTGATAGAGGAGTAGCGCCTGAAGACTGGTCAACCTTGTTTGAAGACGAGAACAAAAAAATAGAACAAAAACCAACATTTAGTTCTGAAGACTTAATTTTAAGACCTTACCAAGGCAGATGGGTGTTAAGAGAAATAAATATGGTAATTGAATTTAATTGTATTATAGAATCGGGCAATCAAAAACAAAGTCTAAAGAATTACAATTCGGTTGAAATCCTAATAGACGGGATACATGAGGGTAAAACGGATAAAAAAATAAAACCTTTCGACTTAACAAGAAACTTTTTTAACCAAATAGAAAGCAATCCATTTACGAACAAACACCTATTAAATTCGAGAGAATTACAATTTATTACTGAATAATAGGGTAAAATGTACATTCGTTTTAGCCTAGTATTAAAGGTAATTTAAGATCTAACAGGGAATACAAACTTTTATACAAAATGTAGGTTTTGGCATATGGGTTTTGGCAAAACAACACATTAATACTATGCTAAAAATTCATAAGCTACCTAAAATTCAATTGTTACTCCTCATTTTTAACTAAATAAAACATGTACATATTGTGATTTCTGTATTTGTTAGCTACATTTGTTTGTAATGTTAGCGGGAAACCGAAAATGCAGCAGACAAATTTTAAATAAGCATAGGCACAATATTAACTAATTTAAATGATGGACGTAACACAATAAACTTCTCAAGAAAAAGATGGAATTGTGTACTCTTAAAAATTGTAAACAAAATAAGAGTCGGAAATAACTAAACGCTGTAGCAAATTAATTTTAACTAAAATAACTATATAGTTTATTGTATATGTGTAGATGTTGTGTATATTTGCAAAGAATTTGTTTTCGTAATAAATCCTGAGGTCTAAAAAAAAACTCAAGAAAAAATTTATGTCTAGTACCAATAGTTGAATTATTAAGTTAAAATATAGTCTTACTCATTAAATTTAAATCAGAAAATGAAAATTATTGAAATTGAACAAAATTGTGATTACCAAGTTCTCGATTATCTTGAATATAGAAAAGGATATGAGGAAGGATGGCTTGGAGAAAGAATAGCTCAAGCATATGGAAAAACAGTAGCCGAAGTAAACGAATTAGCATCTGATCCAAGTCACGGTGGGAAACAGACGTTATCTTCATACCTAGAGACTATGGTTGGCTTTGAATTGGAAGAAAAAGGAATCTTTGGAATAAGTATGAAACGCGGTCCAATCCGAACAAATTTGGAAGATGGATGGGGAAGAAAATGGGATGTAACAACTCCACCGTATGTGAAAGGAATAGGATTTAACGAACAAAGTGCAGTAAACAGTATATTAAGGAAATTTAAAGAATTTCCTATTGGAGATGTTGGTATTTTAGTGGATGTCTCATTTTTGAACAAAAAAAATTATTTGGAACTTCAAAATGACCTGAAAAACAAACTAAGCAACAACCAAAAATTTCTTGTAAGACAAGTAATTGTAAAAGGTATATTGTAGATATTATTCAGCTTAAATAAACAAAAAATTGCCAATACAAATTGATCAATAATAAAATAATAATAAGGAAGCTAACTTGTGTATTGGGTTAATCTTTTTCATCTTTACCTAAAATTTAGGTAATGAAGTTAAAATGGATTACAGGAGGCTTAGGCTGGATGTTTGGCGGCCCAATGGGGGCTTTATTAGGCTACTCTTTAGGCTCTTTGTTTAGTAAAGCAGACGAGCAAGAAAAGTTTCAAACCCATTACAAAAACATGAGCCAGCCGGCAGCTAATTTTGAAATTAGTTTGCTGGTTTTAGCTGCTTATGTAATTAAAGCAGACGGAAAGGTTGACCAACGTGAGTTGGATTACGTAAGAGCGCAATTCAAACAAATGTTTGGAGAAAAGAGGGCGGAAGAAAGTTTTAAGGTATTCAAACACATCATCAATGGAAATCAGGTTTCGCTGCGTCAAATTTGTTTGCAAATTGACAAGCAACTGCCCCATGCACAACGTTTGCAACTGATTCACTTCTTGTACGGAATTTCTATGGCAGATGGCCATTTAGACGCGACAGAGGTAACCATGATCGAGAAAATTGGAGGCTACATGTACATCAATGTTCACGACCTTTCTTCCATAAAAGCGATGTTCTACAAAGAACCCGAGCAGTATTATAAAATATTGGAATTGGAATCGACTTGTTCGGATGCAGAATTAAAAAAAGCCTTCCGTAAAATGGCAATGAAGCACCACCCAGATAAGTTGAGCGACCTAAGTGAGGCCCAACAAAAAATGGGGAAAGAAAAGTTCTTGAAAGTTCAAGAAGCTTACGAAAACATTAAAAAGGAACGTGGTTTAAACTAATTCAATAAAGGAAGGCCTAAAAAATTTACAGTATTCCATTAGCAACCAGCTTCACACACAAGACACCTAAGCCACAATACTAATTTTAATAGTCGCATACGGTAGGTTTGATCAACTAAACCGCCATTTGGGTAACACAGGTAGGTTTGAAACAATTTTATTAAATTAGGTCGGTTTTTTATCCATGGGACCTCTTAAATGAATAACCAAACCATCCAAAAAATTGCGCAGTAATTGATCGCCACATTCCTTGTACTTTGGGTGGTTTTCATTTCTAAAGAAAGCGCCTAATTCAGATTTGCTTATTCTAAAATCTGCCAATTTACAAATGGCAACTATATCCTCGTCTCGCAATTTATGAGCTACTCGAAGTTTTTTAAAAATATCGTTGTTTGTGAGTCCCATACTTATATAAAAATAAAGTGTTTCGTGTTATTGTTTTATGGCATCAAAACCTTGTTCTGCGCGCCATAGGTTATGGAAAAGCGTAAGATGGCCTTGAGGGCAGAAGATAGGCAAACAGAAGGTGCAGAAAAAAAAAGACCCGATTAACTAATCGAGTCTTTTTTATAAGGAATCTTCTAACTTATTTAAAAGCGTTTAAGCCTGTAATATCTAAACCGGTAATGAGTAAATGTATATCGTGTGTTCCTTCGTAAGTCACAACAGATTCCAAATTCATCATATGACGCATAATTGGGTACTCCCCTGTAATTCCCATACCACCTAACATTTGTCGAGCATCTCTACAAATTGTTAAAGCCATGTCTACATTGTTACGCTTGGCCATAGAAATTTGTGCCGAAGTAGCTCGTCCTTCATTTTTAAGCTGACCTAAGCGAAGTGTAAGCGTTTGGGGGGCTAATTTCTTTTGTTGCAATTGAAAACCTCCAATCGGTTTGCCAAATTGAACACGCTCTTTGGCGTAACGTAAAGCGGTATCGTAACAATCCATAGCCGCTCCGATTGCGCCCCATGCAATTCCGTATCGTGCAGAATCTAAACAGCCTAAAGGCGCTCCTAAACCACTTTTGTTAGGTAATAAATTTTCTTTAGGAACCTTTACATTGTCAAAAACCAACTCACCTGTTGCCGAAGCACGTAGCGACCATTTTCCATGCGTTTCAGGAGTGGTAAAACCTGCCGAAGCACGTAGCGACCATTTTCCATGTGTTTCAGGAGTGGTAAAACCTTCCATGCCACGCTCTACTATTAAACCGTGAATTCTTCCTTCTTCATTTTTTGCCCAAACCACAGCAAGGTCTGCAAAAGGAGAATTAGAAATCCACATTTTAGCTCCATTTAAAAGGTAATGGTCGCCCATATCCTTAAAGTTGGTTTCCATACCACTTGGATTAGATCCGTGGTTGGGCTCTGTTAAACCAAAACAACCCAAGTGTTCTCCACTCGCTAATTTTGGTAAATATTTTTTACGCTGTTCTTCATTTCCATATTGGTAAATTGGGTACATCACTAAAGAGGATTGAACCGATGCAGTAGATCGTATTCCCGAATCTCCTCTTTCCAACTCTTGCATTATCAATCCGTAAGAAATTTGATCCAATCCGGCTCCTCCATATTCTTCTGGAATGTACGGTCCAAATGCACCAATTTCGCCTAGGCCAGGAACAATTTGTTTTGGAAACTCTGCCTTTTGACAGGCTTCTTCTATAATTGGAGATACCGCTCGCTTGACCCAGTCTCTTGCTGCATCACGAACCATTAAATGTTCTTCTGTAAATAAATCGTCTAAATTGTAATAATCAGGTGCTTGAAATAAATCCGTAGCCATAATTTTAATATTTAATTAGATTGCAAAGATATTGCTTTTTTTAGTACGATTTAAATCCCTCACAAATTTTTAGAGGGCAATTAAAGTGATTGTAAAATGAGCTAAATAGCTGTTTTAAAAAAAGGGGGAAGCTTTCTACACGAAAAAATGTATATTTATAGGATAATTTTATAGTATGAGTTCAAACAGACGCGATTTTTTAAAGAAAGGAGCCTTAAGTTTAATGGCTGCATCTTTGCTCCCTTTTAAAGCAAAGGCATCCAAAACAGAACCATGCGAACCAACAACAACCGATATTATGGGCCCTTTTTTTTCTGAAGGTGCTCCTCAAACAAACACCATTGTTCCATCGAGTTACCAAGGAGATCGATTGTTTTTATCGGGCAGCGTAAGCGCTACCGATTGTGAAACACCAATTGCCAACGCAGTAATAGACTTTTGGCAAGCCGATGAACAAGGCGCATACGATAACGAAGGGTTTATTTTTAGAGGCAAACTACTAACGGATGCGAATGGGCAATACAATTTAGAAACCATTGTGCCAGGGAAATATTTAAACGGCTCTTCCTACAGACCCGCACACATTCATTTAAAAGTACAAGCCGAAGGCTACGAGGAGCTCGTTACTCAAATTTATTTTAGAGGAGATACAGACATTGCAGCCGATCCATGGGCCAGTAACCCCTCGGCTGAAAATAGAATCATTAATTTAAATGCTGGTTTTGCGGGCGATTGGTTTGGAACGTTCGACATCGTTTTACCACAAATTGGAGGAGGAGTTGGCATTAACGAACTTCAAAAAGAATTTGGCGATTTAAGCCAGAATTATCCAAATCCGTTTGGCAGTAATACCCGCTTACATTTGGTGCAAAATAAGAATTCAGACACGCGTATTGATATTTTTAATCAAAAAGGAGTACTTGTAAAAACGCTCATCAACCAAGAATTACCAAAAGGACGATACGAACTTAATTGGCAAGCAGCAGATTTACCCAATGGAATTTATACCGTAATTTGGGCTTGCAACAATAAAGTAGTGAAAACAATAAAAATGATCAAACAAAACTAAAAACGAAATTATGAAACAACTATTTACCATCCTCGGCATCAGTTTGGCTGTTTTTTTTAGCACAGGAAAAGACGCACATACAAATACAGGTGGAGCTCCTGCGGGAAAAACAGGGTCTCCTGGAGACAATAATTCATCGTGCAATACCGGTTACTGCCATTCTGGGCCAAGTGCAACAGACCAAAGTTTAACCATTACTATGGTAGAAAACTCCCCAAGAGAATACACCATTTCTGTTGAAGCTAAAAGTAATACACCAAATCAATACAGTAAAGCAGGTTTTCAAGCCTGTGTAGTTTTCGCTACCCTATCAGATGAGCTTACAAAAATTATTGGCGGAGGTAGTCACATAACCCATAAATCCGCTGGAACTGCTGTTTCACCAGAAGTATCTGGAACGCATCATTACTGGAGTTTTAACTGGAGCGCACCCGCAGATTTTAATGGAGAAGCAACCGTTTATGCTGCTGCAATGCTCACCAATTCAAATGGAATGAACAATGGAGATACGCAGGTAACCGATAATTATCCATTTAATGTTGGACTTGACTTGGAAACGATTAATGCATTTGATTTTTCAGTGTTTCCAAATCCTGCTTCAGCACAATTAAACATCAATTTAAAAAGCATCCCAGGAGAAAATACAAGCATTTCGTTGTGCGATGCAAAAGGCGCTTTTACCACTTTAATTAGCGGAAACTTAACGCAAAAGAGTTACGCTTTTAGCCTACCACAATATTTGGCCAAAGGGATGTACACGCTAACCATTAGCTCGCCAAAAGGGCAAACTTCAAAAAAAGTATTGCTTAACTAAGACGAAAGTAAAGGTATTAAAAAGGAAGGAGCCTGCTGAGGCTCCTTTTTTAATCTACTGTGTAAATGAATGAGGTTTTACGAAAAATTCCCCAAAACAACTTTGACTTACTGCTCTTTTTAGTGCTCATTTTAATCTCTGTTTTATTGTACAACCGAGATGGCAAACGCTTCCTCTATTATTACAAATCATTCTACAACAAACAATTCGAAATTAGCTACGGAAGACATTTAAGACTGACACATAATTTTATAGTATTGCTATCAGTCCAGTCCATCCTTGTAGTTTCACATCTACTAGCACGTTATCTTGAGTATTGCTCTAATTACCTTACTAATACGCACTTATTTGCGTTAAGCTTTGTGGGTATTTTAGGGTATCTAACTGTAAAATGGGTAAGTCTTTATGGCGTTTCCGTTTTGTTTAAAAACGAGCGTGCTTTTCATCTTTTTAGCACAAAATCGGCTAAAACAGCAAATTTATTCTTAGCGCCTTTTGCTGTTTTGTGTCTATTCGTATACCTAAACTATGGATACAACATAGAAGCAGTCACTAAATTAATGTACGTACTTGTTTCTATATCCGTATTTGCCAAGTTAAGCACATACAATTACATGAGAAAAGAAAAATTGATGGATGTGTTTTATTTTATTTTGTATCTTTGCATTTTCGAAATAGTACCCATATTGTGGATACTTATCGGTTTAGACTGTTGATTATAAGCATTCTAAAGTTTCACGAAAGTTTCGTGCAAAATAAAACCTAAAAACGATTAAGATTTGAAAGTAAAAACAATTCTTGTTTCGCAACCAGAGCCAAAGAGCGATGCGTCACCTTACCACGAGTTAGCTCGAAAACAAAAGGTAAAAGTAGACTTTCGGCCTTTTATTCATGTTGAAGGAGTAGATGGAGCTGATGTACGTCAACAAAAAGTATCGATAACAGACCATACAGCCGTTATTTTAACAAGTAGAAATGCCGTTGATCATTACTTTAGAGTATGTGAGGAAATGCGCTTTGAAGTGCCTACCTCCATGAAATACTTTTGTATGTCGGAAGCAATCGCATTTTACCTTCAAAAATACATTACCTACCGAAAACGAAAAATTTACTTTGGTAAACAACGCTTTGTAGACCTTATTGACACTATTAAAAAGCATAAAAGTGAAAAGTTTTTATTGCCATCTTCAGATCTACTAAAACCCGTAATCCCACAGTTGTTAGATGCTAACAAAATTGATTACACAAGAGCTATACTTTACAAAACGGTCTGTAGTGATTTGTCTGACTTAGAAGATGTTTTTTATGACATCTTGGTTTTCTTCAGTCCATCTGGAATAAAATCATTGTTTCAAAACTTTCCGGAATTCGAACAAAACAATACACGAATTGCTGCATTTGGACAAACAACGGTTAAAGCTGTAGCTGAAGCTGGACTTAAAGTTAATATTGAAGCACCATCCGTTAAAGCACCCTCAATGTCCATGGCATTAGAGCAATACATTAAAAATACAAACAAAAAATAATTTTTTACATTTTTTAACTTTAAAGGGCGATTTAAATCGCCCTTTTTTTAGCGATTTTATCTACATTTACAAGAGATGAGTCAAACCTTTCAGAAAACAGAAATATTAAAAAGCAAAACAGTATTTGGCGAGTTGGTACAAAAAGGAGCGTCTGCAAAAAAGTTCCCTTTTATATTACTTTGGAAAAA
>Ga0206128_1002308_pt1 | contig 17392 bp, 23 predicted proteins | sample Helgoland_Spring_7_FD_148601 | JGI IMG/M metagenome (GOLD analysis project Ga0206128, IMG submission 148601) | Pelagic subsurface seawater microbial communities from Kabeltonne, Helgoland, North Sea - Helgoland_Spring_Bloom_20160426_1 | ecosystem: Environmental > Aquatic > Marine > Epipelagic ... | reverse complement strand
TTTTGAAGATGACATATATCAATGTATGTTAGATATTAATGAATTAGGTAAAAAAATAACAATAACTAGATTAGCTGGTTTACTTAACTGCTCGGCTAGAACAATACATAGAAACATGAGTAATGAACTTAAGAAAGAAAAAGAACTTTTAAATCAGCAGTTATGACTATTTTAGATAAAATACAAGAAATAAAAACTATATTAAAAGTAGTACAATCAGATAACACGTACTTGATAAATAAAGTAGAAAAACTACGACAAGATATTATTAATAACTTACCAGTTAATTATGAAGAAATATAACATACAAAACTACATCAGATACAAAGAAGATGTTAAAACGTCTATAATAAATATCGAGGGTAAATTCTGGGATGAGTATACTAGAGACGAACTAATAGTTAAGTTTTTACCATTAGTAGAAAATTTAGCTCGAAAGTTTTCAACATCACAACAGGCTTCAGGTGTTTTGTCTATAAACGATTTAATACAGATAGGTAGTGAAGCTTTAGTTAAAGCTGTTGACAAGTTAGAAATACTAAGAGTTGTTGAGTCTGATGATCCAGAAAAAACTTTGAAAAGCTTTCTGTCAAAACGTATAAAAGGAGCCATTAGAAGACGTATAGACATCAATAGGGGAGACATACGTATACCAGAACATAAACTAAATGAGATACGTAAAAACCCTAAAGATAAAAAAATGGTTGCTATGTTTTTTAATTCCGTATTTTTATCTATAGACGCTCAAGTTACTAATGACGATGATGAGAATATGATGTATCAAATACCTGATAAGTCAGAACCTTACAATATACAGTTGTTAAATATATACTTAAAAGGTTTATTGCAAAAACATCTAAACGAAAAAGAATACGAGGTATTAAGATTAAGTTACGGTTTAGACTGTGAAAAGCATTCTGCTAAAGAAATAGCGGTAGAATTAAATATAGAAGGTAACAGTAATTATGTACGTGTAAGTGAGCTAAAAAAGTCGGCAGTACAAAAACTAATTGATAACGTAGATCACTCGCAAGTGCTTGATTATCTTTAAGTTAAATACAAGATAAGTCGTAAAACTTAATCTAAATATGTGATTATAATAATAAGCAATTTAAAAACAAACGAATGATACTAAACGAAAAATTAGCTACTATCCAAACAAAGTTCAAGTCTAAAAAATCTAGATTTAACTCCTTCGGTAAATACAACTTCAGATCAGCCGAAGACATCCTTGAAGCAACAAAGCCCTATCTATTAGATTTAGGAGTTTCAGTAACAATTAGCGAGACATTAATATCTACGGATCCTTTCCCTATATTAGAGTCTAAAGCTACTGTCACTGATGGCAAAGATGCTATACACGCAACTGCTGTTGTCGGTATTGATCTTGATCAGAAAGGTATGCAGATGCCACAGAAGTTTGGTAGTGCTTCCAGTTATGGAAAAAAGTATGCACTTGGAAATTTATTTCTAATTGATGATACTCAAGACAGTGACGCCGTGAACAGTCACGGTAAAACAGCTAAAGCTAAACCTAAGTTAGAGGGTCAAGCATTAGAAAAAGCTAAAGCTTTCTTAAAAGCAGGAGGAAGCTTAGATGCTATTAAAGGAAAATACGAAATACCTGCTGCAACCTTAAAGACCTTATGACAAATAAAGAAAAAAAAGAGATCTTAAAAAGATTGGATAATGATGAAGATTATTATGGAGACTTTGGTAAACAATACCTAAGCAACTCAGATATAAGATCTTTAATTAGAGACCCAATGAGTTTTAAAAAACCTATTGTAGGTAATCCAAATTTAATAAAAGGAGGTTACTTTCATACGTTGGTTCTTGAACCTGACAAACTAGAGCAATACAAGATCATAGAAGCTGCTACTAGAAATTCAAAGGTTTACAAAGATCTAAGTGGCGGTGAAATGTGTCTCCTACAAAAAGAAGCAGATGAGCTACAGGTTTTAAGAGACAAGTTAATGGCTAACGATATGTGTAGAGATTTAATACAAGATATCGATGTTGAGTATGAAATACCTGGAATATTAGAGCTAGGTGGTGAGTGGTGGAAATTAAAAGCTGATATTGTAAACAATACCCAAAAATTAGTAGTAGATTTAAAAACTACATCTAACTTGGATAAGTTTGCTTACTCTGCTAGAGAGTACAACTACGACAGTCAAGCTTATATATACTCTAGCTATTTTAATATGGATATGGTATTTGTGGCTGTCGATAAGATTAATGGTCAAATAGGTATATTTGATTGTTCTCCTCAGTTTTTGCAAAGAGGTAAAGATAAAGTGGAGCAAGCTATAGAGCAGTACAGATTATTCTACAAAAACAAAGACTTTAATCCAGCTCAGTATTGTGTAACTAAAACTTTGTAATTTATACAAACAAAATACGAATCACTAAAGATAATAAATATAATAAACAAAAACAATTAAATTATGGCAAGTATTATTAAAGCAAGTATCAATCTTAATAACATTGATAAAACAAAGATCATTGAAGGTAAAAAAGGTAAGTACCTACCAATTACTATTACATTGAACGACGAGCCTGATCAGTTCGGTAACCAAGGTCCTATTGTTGTAGCTCAATCTAAGGAAGAAAGAGAAGCTAAAACAGCTAAGACATATCTAGGTAATGTACAAGTGGTGTGGACAAACGGTGACAATGTAGCCACAGCACCTAGAGATGATCAACCTCAGCAAGCTCAAGCAGCTCCTGCACCAGTAGATGATCTACCGTTTTAATGGAACAATGTGAAATGTGCGGAGAAATTATGACTAAGTGTGATTTTGATTACTGCGATATATGTCCCGAGTGCTTAGACGGAGAATAATTAAATTAAATTAAATTAAATGCAAGAAATAGAGATCAATGGGTTTGCAATTGACGAGTTCAATGTGCATAAGCTTGAAGAGGGCAAAAAGCAGGGTACATGCCCTGTATGCTCTCATAACAGGAAACCCAAGAATCAGAAAGCCAAATGCGCTTCCTATGATTGGGATCGTGGTCTCGGTACTTGTCACAATTGCAACACTAGTTTTCAATTACACACCTATAAACGTAAAGGTAGCTCAGAAAAGGTATATATAAAACCTGACGCTTACAAGTACGAAGAACCTGGCACGAAAGTTGAAGACTGGTTTAAAGCAAGAGGTATTTCCAAGAAGACCCTCGATGATTTAAAAGTCACCGAAGGTCCTGAATGGATGCCGCAAACACAAAAAACCGAGAACGTAATAAAGTTTAATTATTTCATGGGTGGTAACTTAACTAATGTTAAATACCGCGATGGAAGAAAGAACTTTAAATTATTTAAAGGTGCAGAAAAAGTATTTTACAATATTGATAGTGTTGTAGGTTTTGAATACTGTGTAATCGTTGAAGGAGAAATGGATGTATTAGCCTTGCACGAAGCAGGTATAACTAACGCAATCTCAGTTCCAAACGGTGCAACATTAAATTCTAACAATCTTGACTATTTAGATAGTTGTATAGATTACTTTGAAGATAAAGAAAAGATCATACTAGCAGTAGACTCTGATGAGGCTGGTCAAGCTTTACAAGCAGAGCTTATACGTAGGTTAGGGTCCGAAGTATGTCACATAGCTACCTTTAAAGATTGTAAAGACGCTAACGAATACCTATTAAAGCATGGTAAAGAAAAACTTTCAGAGCGTATATCAGGAGCTAAGCCTGTACCATTGGAAAATGTTACAACTTTCCGAGATATCGAGGGCGAGATTACAGACTTTGTTGAAAACGGCTTCAAGCCAGGGTTTCAAGTTGGTCTTGAGCATTTTGATTCGATATTTTCAACTTATACTGGTCAGTTTATTACTGTCACTGGTATACCTAGTTCCGGTAAAAGTGATTTCGTCGACCAAATGGTTGTCGGCTACAATGCGAATTATGGTTGGAAAACAGCTTTTGCTTCGCCGGAAAATGTGCCAACATATTTACACGCACATAAGTTAATGCGTAAAGTATGGCAAGGTATGCCAACTAAAGCGGATATTGGTAGTGATAGATGGAATCAAATAGCTGATCATTGTAACAGTAACTTTTTCCATATAGATATGGAACGTTATACGTTAGAGTCAGTGTTAAAAAAGGGTGCAGAGCTAGTAAAACGTAAAGGTATTAAATGTTTAGTTATAGATCCTTTCAATAAGGTAAGAGATACTGAATGTAAAACAGAAGATGTCAATAGGTATACAATGGAATACTTAAGCAAAATTGAAATCTTTGCTAAAAAGTATGACGTATTAGTATTTATTGTAGCGCATCCAACTAAAATGTATAAAGATAAAGATGGAAAAATTGAAGAACCTACTATGTACAATATTAAAGGTGGTGGTGAGTGGTATGATGCTTCTTATCATGGTTTACTGGTGCACAGAAATTATGAGGAAAAGACTGTTAAATGCAAAGTACTTAAAGTCAAATTCCAAAACCTTGGGGAAAATGGAGCAGAATCACATTTCAAATGGGAGCCAAAATCAGGTTGCTTCTTACCACACGTACAAGCAGGATCAGAAGATAAAATGCCATGGGAAAGTTAAAAACAATTAAAATGAAAACACCAATTATTAAATACAATGACAAGTTCCTTGATAGTATAAGTATATTCATGAAAGTAGGTGGTATAACCATATATCCATTTGTTGTTATGAGAGAAAAATACTTAAAGGGTAACTCTAAGAGAATTGTAAACCACGAGTCTATACATATCAAACAACAACAAGAGTTATTAGTTATACCTTTTTATGTGTTGTATGTATTAGAGTGGCTAGTTAAATCTATAATTTATAAGTCGTTTAAGAAAGCTTATTACAATATTTCTTTCGAGAGAGAAGCTTATAGTAATCAAAGAAAGTGGACGTACTTAAATAAAAGAAAAAACTACGCGTGGTTTAAAAGAATAATTAATTAATGGCAAAAAGAAGCCCATTTAATATGGGTGAGTACAAACCAACTAAACAAGACTACGAGGCTAACGTATGGTGTATAAGAAATAATATATACATATCGCCTCTAGCTATAAAAGAAGGTAGTTGGTGTATAGAAATAACTATAAACGGAGTAACTAACAGATCCCCAAAAGCTTTCGTAAAAGATACTGTTTGGGAGAAGTATTACGAATATTGCAGATACTATTATGATAAGCACAAAAAGTAATTTTAAAACAGCGAGCGAAGCTTTTGATTATATGTATATTAAAATCAAAAATAAAGGAGTAGATTTTGATAACACTAAAGCTTTGTTTAATGTAGGGTTTTATATCCACAACCCGTCTGATAAGCAGATAAAAGCTAGATATAGAAAATGGAATCAAAAGTACGCAGCAGCTGAGTGGGCTTGGTACTTATCTGGTGATCCTAACATTAGTAAACTAGGTGAATTACACGGTAGCATACCTCCTATATGGAAACGTATGGCGGATGAAAATGGTAAGGTTAATTCTAACTATGGTTTCCAGTGGCAACGAAATAAACAGTTAGATAACGTCGTTGCGATACTGAGAGCTAATCCTGAAACCAGGCAAGCGGCTATAAGTATATATGATGCTAAAGAAATAAATGATGGCAATTATATATATGATACACCTTGTACTTATGCAGTACAGTTTAGTATTGTAGATAACAAACTCTGTATGTCTGTCTATATGCGTTCTAATGATCTCTGGTACGGTTTCTGTAATGATCAGTATCAATTCTCATCATTACAACAAATGGTTGCAGACAGACTGTCTATTGAGACGGGTTGGTATTATCATCACGCACACAACTTGCATTTGTATAACGATAAAATTTAACTATGTATTATTTATATCACATCCCAGGTAAAAAGATAGGTGTAACACGTAATCTTAATACTAGAGTTACCCTTATTCAAGGTTATAAGGAGGGAGAATACGAAGTTCTTGAGCAGTCAGAAGATATAGATTATATCTCTGATCGCGAAATAGAACTTCAAAAGTCTTATGGCTATAAGGTTGATAGACAGAAGTATAACAATTTAATTAAATCTAATGAAATGAAGATAAATATAACAGACCAAACAACTACGTTTCCAATGCCGTTAAAAAAACTAAAAGATCGTCTTGAGGACGCTATAGGTTTTAAATGGAAGACAACTTTCGGTGAGTTCGAATTAACTAAAGAGAACTACAAAGAAGTATATAAAAACGCTGTAACTTCTATGTTTAACAATAACAGGTGTTTTGTATATAACAAAAAGCTAATGGAGTTAAATGTTGATAAACAAAAAAGCTTTTACGAGCCTAATGAAGTAAATGTCTTTGACTTAATAAGAGACTGGGCTCAAGTTCGTGGAATATACAATTCTGGTGATTCAAAAACTCAATTTGCTAAACTAGTTGAAGAGGTAGGTGAGCTTGCTCAAGGTATACTCAAGAACGATAAAGCAGAGATCAAAGATGCTATTGGCGATATTATAGTCGTTGTAACTAATCTAGCTCACTTAGAGCAGATGAAAGTAGAAGATTGTATAACTAGCGCTTACGATGAGATCAAAGACAGAAAAGGATCAATGAAAAATGGAACGTTTATTAAAAAAAGTTTAAAATGAAGATAGATACTAAAGATGAAATTGTATTAGGGGTATTAAAGAAAATGGATCAACGTAGTTTAATTGGTCAAGAAAAATATGGTGCCACAATGATGGAAGAGATTGAAGGCCAGGAAAAAGATCTTAATCGTTTTCTTGTTGATGTTCAAGAAGAGTTGATGGATGCTTTGCTTTATATTGAAGCTGCTAAACGTTGTTTATCTGATGAGATTGAAGAAGCTATGCTTAAACGTTCAGAACCGGTAGCTCCTTGTAATGCACATGCTTTTGAAGAAGATGAAGAACGAATGAAAGTTATCGCACAGAATGGTAACACAGGTAAACATTATTCTAAGCCACAGAGGATGTACCCAGGTGACATCATATTAGGTGGAGATAAATAAAAAGGTTATGTTTAAGAAACGAAGATCTAAAAAGAAAGGACCAGTACAAGCAAAGAAGGTATCATATGATGGTATCAACTTTGCGTCTGGCCTAGAGAAGTATATGTATATGGCTCTAAAAAAAGCTAAGATTAAATCTAAATACGAAGGAGAAACTTTTGTATTGCTTAACGGCTTTCATTTTGAAAACGAGGTTTATGAGAGACAGTCAAACGGAAAAGGTGAATATAAGAACAGAGGCTGCAAACGTATACTACCTATAAAGTATACACCGGATTTTATCGGTGAGGATTTTATAATAGAAACAAAAGGTAGAGCTAATGAATCTTTCCCTATGCGCTGGAAGCTATTTAAACAATTAGTAATGAGACAGTTTCCAAACACGACACTGTACAAACCACAAAACCAAAAAGAATGCGACGAGACCGTAAGATTAATCCTTTCGAAGCAAAGAGATTAGCAAGGGAAAAGTATGCTGAACGTCAAATAGAAAAATGGATAAAGTGGACTATTGACGTTAGGGGTAAAATGATTTATAAAGAATTAGTAGAAATACATAACAAATACAATATAAAAGTTTATGGAAGTTAATGAGAAAAAAGGATGGGCTATATCTCTGGGTTTATACCCGGGCATATTGCTAGGATTTAGAACATACGAGGAAAAAACATATAACACACATGTGATATATATGCCATTTATTGATATAGCTATTGAAGTGGATAAATAATGGGGTTGTTTGATGAGCGCGTAGCGTACAAACCTTTTGAATATCCAGAGTATTTTACAGAAGGCTGGATGAAGCAAGCACAAGCATTTTGGCTGCACACAGAAATATCAATGTCTGGAGATGTTAAAGACTGGAACGAAAAGCTAACTGATAAAGAAAAAAGCTTAGTAGGCAATATACTACTGGGTTTTGCTCAAACTGAATGTGCGGTATCAGACTACTGGACTCAGAAGGTAGTGGGATGGTTTCCTAAACATGAGATTCAACAAATGGCTATGATGTTTGGATCACAAGAGACTATTCATGCAGTAGCTTATAGTTACTTAAACGAAACATTAGGACTTGAAGACTATGAAGCTTTCTTACACGAGCCTGCGACGGCTAAACGTTTTGACAACTTGGTTGCGTATGAAGGAGATAATCATCGTGGCATTGGTTGTTCTCTTGCTGTATTTAGTGCTTTTGCAGAAGGTGTTAGTCTTTACTCTGCTTTTGCTGTACTATATTCTTTTCAAATGAGAAATCTTTTAAAAGGTATAGGTCAACAAATGAAGTGGTCTGTAAGAGATGAGTCATTGCATAGTAAAATGGGTTGCCAATTATTCAGACACATGTGTGAAGAAGATTCACAGTTACAAAGTTTGTGTAGAGAAGATATAATTAAAGCTGCTGAAACAATGGTAGTATTAGAAGCAAAGTATATCGACAAGATGTTTGAGATGGGTGACATTGAAGGTATCAAGTCCAGTGATTTAAAACATTTTATAAAAAAACGCGCAAATGAAAAACTTGTGCGCCTTGGTTATGTCGACTTGGGATCGTATTTCCCTTATGACGAGAAAGCAGCAGCTAATCTTGATTGGTTCTACCATCTTACCGGCGGGGTTACTCATACTGATTTTTTCGCGATGCGCCCAACAGATTATTCAAAAGCAAACGAAGGAGAAGACTTCGAAGATATATGGTAACAAATAAACAATTATAAAATGAGAGGAGAAAAACAAAGTAGAGTAGAAGTGCTAGAGAAAAAAGTCGAAGCACTTATAAGAGTTATTCAACAACTTTTAGACGAAAACGCGTATTTAAAAGATCTGTCTGTAGGTACGTTAGAAACAATTAAATTAATGCCAAATTATGAAGAAGCAATCGAAGAACTTAAGAAGAAAGCTCTTGAAGAGTCTAGTAAAACAGAGGAAGCTAACTCCTTCGGAGAGGATAGCAAATAGGCTTGGATATATGGGGACTGGTTTTTTTGTAACTGCTCCCCATATGTTACCAGATACTACTGGTTTAGTTATATATTTTATGGCTGGATTATTTTCCTTACCTCAAGTATTTGTAGCTAAACAATGGAACCTAGTGATAGTTAACCTAAATGTAATGATGGCTTACGCCATACTATTTTTTAAATAATATATGTGGAATAATGAATGGATTAAAGGAAAAGATTTCCCTGTTTGGGGAGATACTGAAGTGTATAAAAAAACCATCGGGGGCGGTTATCTTCTGGACGGTGAATCTCCTCGTGATGCTTATCGTCGTGTTGCTAGCACTGTCGCTCGTAGGCTTTCCAGGCCTGAGTTAGCAGAAACGTTTTTTGATTACATATGGAAAGGCTGGCTTTGCTTAGCTTCCCCAGTGTTATCAAACACGGGTACAGATAGAGGTTTACCTATTAGCTGCTTTGGTATTGATGTAGCAGATTCAATACAAGACATTGGTGGTAAGAATTTAGAAATGATGCTACTCGCGAAGCACGGCGGTGGAGTTGGTATCGGTGTAAATCAAATTAGACCCGCTGGCTCTAAAATAACAGGTAATGGAACAAGCGATGGAGTTGTCCCTTTTTGTAAGATCTACGACTCAACAATTCTTGCCACTAATCAAGGATCAGTCCGCAGAGGTGCAGCAAGCGTTAATATCAATATTGAGCACGGTGATTTTGAAGAATGGCTCGAAATTAGAGAACCAAAAGGAGATGTTAACAGGCAATCCCTTAATATACACCAATGCGCTGTCGTTGGTGATAAGTTCATGCGAAGACTTGAAGCAGGAGATGTTGATGCTAGAAAGCGCTGGGGTAAGTTGCTACAAAAGCGCAAAGCAACTGGCGAGCCTTACATCCTCTTTAAGGGAAATACGAATAAAGTTAATCCGCCAGCTTACAAAGAAAACGGACTAAAAGTACATATGACTAATATCTGTAGTGAGATAACATTACATACAGATGAGTCACATAGCTTTGTATGCTGCTTATCATCGTTAAATCTAGCTAAATATGAAGAATGGAAAGATACTAATCTTATATACGACGCCACTTGGTTTCTTGATGGGGTTATGGAGGAATTTATTCAGAGAGCCAAAGGTCTTAGAGGTTTCGAAAACAGTATTCGTTCTGCTCAAAAAGGACGAGCCCTTGGACTTGGTGTCCTCGGATGGCACACTTATTTGCAGGAAAAGGGTATTCCTTTCGAAGGTCTACTTGCTCAGTTTGAGACTAGGAAGATTTTTTCGCAGCTTAAAATCGAAAGTGAAAGAGCTTCTATGGATCTTGCTGAAAGTTATGGCGAGCCTCTTTGGTGTTCTGGTACTGGTATGCGTAACACTCATTTACGCGCCGTTGCTCCTACCGTCAGTAATAGCAAACTCTCAGGAAATGTAAGCCCTGGTATTGAACCTTGGGCAGCTAACGTTTTTACAGAGCAATCAGCTAAAGGTACTTTCATTAGAAAGAATCCTACATTAGAGCAATGCTTAGAAGATGTTGGATTAAATACCTCTGAAGTGTGGAGTAAAATACTAGAAGATGGAGGATCAGTACAGGGTATAGACGCTTTAGACAAAGTGTTGATTGGTGATCACGATATACCTTTAAAAGAAATATTTAAAACTTTTAAAGAGATAAATCAATTAGAGCTAGTTAACCAAGCTGGTCTACGCCAACAATACATAGATCAGTCTGTTAGTTTAAACTTAGCTTTTCCATCAGAAGCAACTCCTAAATGGATAAACAAAGTTCATTTCGATGCTTGGAAAAAAGGAGTTAAAACATTGTACTATACTAGAACTGAATCTGTATTACGTGGGGATATTGCTGCGAAAGCTATGAATGAAGATTGCCTAGCTTGTGATGGATAGTAAGCTTATACGTTTACAATATGAAGCAAAAGTAAACATATATGTCTACTAAAGGCTAAAAGTTATGACTTTTTGGTACATATAAAAACCAATGTGCATAAAAAACTCAGTATGCTATACACATGTATGCTAAAAAAGGGCTCTCAATACGAGGGCCCTTTCTTGGTTACAGGAACTTTTAGGTATGGTACGACTATTAATGTTTGTTCCTTTTATTTTCCACAGGCTTCACCTGTTCTTACGTTTACCCAGTTTTCTTTCTCAAACCAGTCACGTAGCGTAGCTCCTTTCTTTCGAGCGCCTTTTACGTTTGATTTACTAGATCTTTTATACTTACCTGATTTAGCAGCTGTCTGCTTAGCTCTAATAACTTTCTCTTTTTCAGCTTTACTCATTGATCTGACTTTAGCTGCAGGTAGGCATACCTTCTTGGTACCTCCTCCTTTTACTTTGCTTTTCTTAAATAAAGGTGTAATCATTACTTTTTCTTTTTGTTACCAAACTTACTTGGACCTCCAGCTTTAGTACATCTTACTCCCCAACCGGAAGCGTAAGCACTTGGCCAAACTTTAAACTTCTTTTTTGCAGCTGTTTTACAAGCCCCACTAATCTTTGCGTATAATGGTGTTTTCATATTTTTATTTTTTAGCGTTATCTATTTCTAGTGCTTTTACAATATACTTTAGCTGATTGACATCATCTTGTAAGTATATTATTTTTAAATCTTGTTTAGCGTCATCAGGTAATGCACCCATTTCACCTCTAGGCCATTTAATCCTAAACTCTTCATTTAGCTTTACAGCATCTTGCATTCTAACTATATCTAGCTTTAGTTGTGCTATTTCCGCTGTTAGTGTAAACCATACGCTTGCTACTGAAATAATACCAGCTACAGCCCCAATAACCGCTTTTATATCTAAAGAAACTTTTGATTTTTCTGAAATTTCTGTACCCATTATATAACTTTGTATTTTGTTTTACCTTTTTCTCTGTAAGCTTTTAAACATCTTTTCCTATTTTCATCTGTTGAGCAGTAGCTTATATGGATCCAATCTGGGTTTTCATCACTACCAAACTCCCATATCATTTGATCAAAGTCTAAATTTTCTTTTATGTATTCAAACATTTCAGCGTTAGTCCTGTGACCGTAGACATCATCTATATCCATAGCTCTACCCTCACAATGCTGTGACTTAGAACTTCCACCTATAGCCTTGTTTAGTTCTGGAGACCTAAAAAAGGAGTTTATTTTTATTGGCCCACCAACCCACTTACGTAAAGGCTCAAATACCTTGTGAGCTAAAATATACATATTAGTTATTTGGTACTCGTTAGGTGTATTATCTATACCTTTTCTTTTAGCTGTAAAAGAGTTAATGCCTTCTTTTAAAGTTATGTGATCGCTTATTTTTCCCATTTACTTTTTTACTTTCTTTCTTATTACTCTTCTTCTAGTTGTTTTTACAGGACCAACATTTTTAGTTTTTTTATCTTTTTTTATACCTAGTTCCCAATCAGACCAACCACCAAGTAAACCTATACGTTCCCAAGCTTCTAAATCCTGAGTAGTAGCTTGAACAACGTTGTTAGCTTTTTTAATAGCTCTATCTAAAGGTATGTTTGTTAAAGCGGAAACAACTTTACCGCCAGCTAAATAAGCGGGGTTATCTAAGCTAAAGCCTTTATCAATCATTTCTTGTTTGTTCCAGTCGTATGACTTACCTGCTTGAACAAGTCTTGAATACTTTGCTGAAATTGGAGGTGATATCTTCAATAATTCAGAAGCAACATTTTGCATTTTAGGTCTATCTTTCTTCAACTCTTTAAGTAGTTTAATAACAGCGTTTTTACCAACTGAAACTACAGAACCGCCAATACCAGTACCTCGAAGTAAAGAATCCATCATTCCATTAGCAATACCTAAATACTTTTTTTCCTTTTCTTCATCTCCAGGCTCTTCATCACTAAGAGCTGTAGCGAATAAAGCTTGCTGCAAAGCGTTAAAAAGTATGTTTTGCGCTGCTCCGTAATAGATTATCTTAGATATATTAGTTTTAGCATCTCCTCGGCCGTTTTTAAGATCACTAGCAGCTTTTTTAATTATTCTAGCATATTGAGCTGGTGTGTTTGCAAAAGCTAACACAAATCTTCCTACTGGACTAGCTTGCTGCATAGATATTCTGTCGGCTCTAGAAGACTGTTGCGATTCTTCAGCTGTTTCTCTAAAATCTTCAAAAGCTTTTTTCTCAGCTTCCTTGTCTGATAAACCTTGTTTTTTATAAGTATTAATCCTGTTTCTATAGAAACTTGCTCCACCAGAAGCAATAGCGAAACTATCAGCTATTTGAGTAGGTGCAAAACCTAATTGCAGTAATTTACTTATAGCTCCCTTGGCACCATCTTTCTTAGCCATATCAGCAATATCTGCCTCGCTGACATTAATACGTAATCCTCCACGTCTTTCTTTTAAGAAGTCTGAATTCATTAACGTACTAAAATCTTTCCAGTACTGTTTTTGGTTAGCAAAAGCTTTACCAGCGGCTAAAATATTGTTGTCTTGAAAATTAATAAAGTTTATGGCAGATATTGTTTGTAGCACAGCTGATCTAGTGTTAAGAAACATTGTAACACCAACACTACCTGTAACCCAATCAGTGAATCGACCAGTAGCGCTATCACCTGGAAAGCTTCTGTTTCTACCAGACTTCATTCTACCTAGCATGTTTTCCATAGCTTTTACGTAGTTTAAACCGTAAGCAGCTTGCAACTTATTCATATTATCTTCACTAAATATAGCGTCTGCATTTTCTTGCCAATTTTTTAAATATTTAGATCTTTTTGTGGTGTTTAAACCCTCAAGTATATCCGTAGTTATAGTTCCAGCTGCCCAACCTTCTTTTGGTTTAACATAACCATCGCCTAATTGTAGATTTATTAATTGATCACCAAAAGTTTGCAAGTTTTCATTTTCTACAACGAAGTTGCTTAATTTTTTAACGTCTGACTTGCTTATGCCTGGAACTTCCATTTTTTGTTTATTCCATATATAAACTCTAACAGCCATTTCTTTAGTGTAGTCAGTTCCCTCTACTTTTTTAGCTAGATCTTTAGGAACTACATTGAGTTGATTTTTAAGCGTCTTGTAGTTGTTAAGCATGTATACCCGAGCTTTACTAAGCTTGTTCATGGCTCTAGCGTAAGGAGTTATTAAATTGTCCTTGTACCATTGCATTTGACTATCACCAACTTCTTTTTTACCAAGAGTGGTGTATAATAAACCGACGAAGTCCTCTTGCGAAGGTGGTATAATGAAGTTAAGTCTACCTTGACCAGCGCCTTTAGTTGTGGCTTCAACTATACCAAATCTTTTTTTACTAGGTATACCTGTTTTATTTTCTATAATATCATTAAATGCTCTATCTAAGCTTTTAGCTTTTTCTTCTTGGGGAGTCTTACTAAACATAACACTGTTACCGTCCATGTCTTTGATAAGTGGTTTATATTGCTCTAAAGCATCTAAATACTCTTTACTCTCGTAACCTTCTGAGTTTTTGTAGTTAGGGTTTTTTGCTCTTTCTGCTGTAAAATTAGGTATTTTTTTCTCTAAAACTTTTGGCATTATATTCACTAATGCTTCTTTCTCTAAAATATCTAGTACTTCTTGTTTCTCTACTTTACCTTCAGCGTAAGACGATAATAGCTCTTTTATTTCTTGAGCAGACATCTTGTGCTCCAAGTATAGTTCAGTAGCTCTGTAGCCGTCTATTATTTCACCATTTGGCTTAGACATCTTTCTTATTAAACCTTTTTGATCCAAACTTACTAAACTCAAGTAAGAGTCAACCATAGAATCATACTGACCCTTAGTTATCTCTTTTTTATCAAGTCTTTCTTTAAGTGAATCTATTTTGTTTAAAGCAAGTTCTCTAGCTTTATCAGCTTGCTCAGAAACTTTTTCGCCATAAACTCTAAAACCTTTAGATTTTAATTCAGTAATATCTTGAAAACCCTCTAATCCTTTTCCTTTATATTTTATAAAAGATACTACTTTTCCAGAAGGTAACTTTTTTTGAACCGCTTCAAAGTCAGAATCTTTTCCAAGAATACCTTTCAATTCTGCGTCGAATAATTTTTTATTGGTAGAAACGTATAATAAACTCTTATTACTACTTGATCTAACAGATCTAGATACCGATAATAACCAGTCAAGAACTTTAGCGTCTCTAACCTCTTTATTATCACCTTTTATGGACTTTTTTAATTGTGATACTTCTGTACCAAAGCCTATAGCTTCGTATTCTTTTTTAAATATTCTTCTAACTTGTCCTAAGTTTTGAACTAGAACAGATCCAAAGTCTCCTCCTTCAGCTTTAATTAAATCAGTTATTAATCCTTCTTGAAAACTTCTTTTAGCAGTAAAACTTAAGTCCCGTGAAGCTATATCTGAAACAACCTGAAACATTTCTATAGGTTTTAAATCCTCACTTTTTATCAAGTTTTTAATCTCCTGCGCTACTGTATCTGGTAGCTTTGCTTTTGCTATAAGATTTTCAAACTTACCTTCGACTAGTTTCTTAACTTCTTTAGACTTAAACTTTTTAGAGAACTCTTCATTTGATTCAGCAGTTTTACTAAACATAATGCTAGCTTTACCAGCGCCAGTATCTGCTTGTTCTTGCTTGCTAGTTTGTTTAGATCTACCTGTCACATTTATGACATTAGCTATATAAGTCTTAGCAAAACCTGTTAAAGTGGTGCCGTACTTGGTTCTGTTAGCTGCGGATATTTTTTCGTTAGGTACACCAGCTTCTGTTACACCTACGCTGTTCTGAATTTGCTTTACAGCTTCGTTAGATACTCTACCTCTAAACTCTGGTTTAAGCTCGTATACTTGCCCTTGACTCGTAGCACCTAAACTTCTACCTTTCGGGCTAGAGACACCAGGTATAGCTCTAGTGACTGGTTGATAGAACTGTTTTATAAACTTGTTGGATAAACCTATAGACTTACCTTTAGTGTCTTTAGAAACATCAATACTCTCTGCTCGTTCGCCAATGGTAGTTTCACTACCTGCTACGTTGTAAGGAGGCATTGTTTTTATAAGTTTTCTAACGTTGTCAGGACTAACAAATAATCTTTGCAAAGACTTAGCTTCAGTGTCAGTTAAAGTAGCTTTACCTTGTATTTTTCTACCAGGCACGTCGAATAACTCTACAGATACTGGTTCTATAAACTCCTCAGTTAACTCTTTGTATGTAGGTCTCTTTCCTTCTTCAACTGTGACTATGTCAGATATCTCGTTAACTTTATCTTTAGCTGGTCCAAACTTTCTGACGTCTATTTGCTCTAGTACTCTACCTTCGTCTCTACCAGTGGATTCACTTGAAGACTCTTCAACAAATGATCCAACCTCTTTTTTTATGTTCTTATCGCTAGACAAGCTTTCAGAACCTTTAAGCTTACCTTTTAGAGACCTGTTTAATATACTACCGTATCTAAGTCTAAGGTTTTGGTTCATATAAGCTCCAAAAGGAACTTTCTTGCCGTCAACGTTAGCTTTGTAGGAGTTTATAAGCGCAGACAACTCTTCACTAAAACCTAAAAAGAATTCTTCGTAGTTAACTTTTAAGTTATCGTCTATAGGTAGATCTCTACTGGTTGCAGCTGCTTTTTTAGCTAGCTCAGTGACAGCTCCAATATTGTTTTCACCTAACTTGTCAACTATAGCTTTTTTAGCTTTAGGGTCTTTTATTTCTGATATTCTATTAGCTCCCAAATCAGCCATCTCTTGAATGATGTCATCATTAGTTCTTGCTATTTGTTTATTTTTGTCAGAAACTTCTTTAGCTTCAAAAACTTTTGTGGTAGCCTCTTTTACTACTTTTTCTACGTTTTCAGCTTTCTCAACTGGTTTAGTTTCTGTTTCTACTGGCTCAGCTTTAACTTCTTTAGCTAGTTTAGTAGCTTCTTCAGCTTTAACAAGATCTTTTTCTAGTTTTTCTCTTTGTTGCTCAAACTGGTACTCATCTATTTCTTGATCAAAATACTTATCTTCTAGCTCTTCTAACTTTCTTTCTATAGAATCTACAGATGTAGATTTACTAACTTTTTGATCGCTAGTGTCTTTACCTTCTGCTTCTATAGACATTTGTTTGGCTGCTTCTATACCAGCTTCTTCGCCTTTAGAATAACTTTTAATTAGCTCGAATAGATTTTTACCAGTATCAGCATTTAGTTCTAGTTCTGGCATCCTTTTTCTAAGAAAAGGAACAAACTTTTCAAAAGCGTTACCTACGTTTTCTTTAAATACTATTTGTTTTTCGCTTATAGCGTCTGATAGTACGGTAAGATACTCTTCGTAGTAATCTTTTTTATTTTTTTCCTTCTTTGGTTTAGATTCTAGTTTTTCAATTTCTTCAACTATACTTTCTGCTTCTTCAGCGTTTCCTTCGGTAAGTGCTGATTTTAGTTTAGATCTAAGAGAGTTAATCTCTTTTTCGTCATATCTATAAAAATCGTCGATACGTTTTTGTAC
>Ga0206128_1002279_pt1 | contig 17550 bp, 18 predicted proteins | sample Helgoland_Spring_7_FD_148601 | JGI IMG/M metagenome (GOLD analysis project Ga0206128, IMG submission 148601) | Pelagic subsurface seawater microbial communities from Kabeltonne, Helgoland, North Sea - Helgoland_Spring_Bloom_20160426_1 | ecosystem: Environmental > Aquatic > Marine > Epipelagic ... | reverse complement strand
GGACTCGGCTACCAATTGAAACTGTCCAAAAAGGCGAAAGATTTTATTGCTGAAAAAGGATTTGACAAACAATTTGGCGCCAGGCCACTAAAAAGAGCCATTCAAAAGTATATTGAAGACAGTTTGGCAGAACAGATTGTCAATGCCAACTTGGTCTCAGGAGACACCATTTCATTAGACAGGGATGACAAAGACGATGAAAAATTAAAAGTCACCATTAAAAAAGCAGAGGAATCTTCTCAAGCGTCATAATTCATTGATTTACAATAATAAAAAAGCCGCTCCCTTCAGGAGCGGCTTTTTTGATATCCCTTGATTTATAAGTTTATATCTTTAAATTCTCATCAAAAAGCACCTAAAATTACATATCTACTAAAAATAAGGGCTTTACAATGCTTGGGCAGTGTATTTGGCTATATTTGAAAAATAAATCATCCAAGCATGCCATTATTAGTTCGTTCTGAATTTAGAGGCACTCGTTTTTTAACGAGCACATTTGCTATGACTACTACTACAGGAACCCCTTTGGGGTATTAGATGATTACTTCCGCAACCTATTTATTTATTTTTTTATTCTTTAAAAGTTAACCCATGAATGTTTTAAAATTCGGTGGTACCTCAGTAGCCAACGCACAAAATATAAGTCTTGTTAAAAATATTGTCTATCAGAATGCCTATACAAAACAATATGTGGTTGTTTCTGCACTTGGAGGCATCACAGATTTATTGTTAGACACTGCAGCTGCAGCAGCAAATCAAGACCCTCTTTACAAAACACCCTTAAATGAGATTGAAAAAAGACACCTAGACACGGTTAAATCACTTATAGCGCCTAACGACCAGTCTGCTATTCTTAGTCAAATTAAAGCGGCATTAAATACTTTAGAAACTCTTTTAGAAGGCGCATACCTCATTGGAGAGATTACCCCAAAACTCTCTGACAAAATAGTGAGCTTTGGAGAACTGCTGTCTTCATACATTATCAGTGCTTACTTTAAGTCTCAGGGTTTAGACGCCATTCATGCAGACGCAAGAACACTCATTACTACAGACCAAGTACACGGAAAAGCATCTGTTAACTACGCCCTGACCAACCAAAAATTACTTGAATTCAACGGTGCCAATAAAAACGCCATTGTTGTCATGGGTGGGTTTATTGCCTCTAGTTCAGAAGGGGTTGCAACCACGCTAGGCAGGGGTGGTTCAGATTTTACTGCAGCCATAGTCGCAGCTGCGCTAGACGCATCATTACTAGAAATATATACGGATGTGAGTGGGATGTTTACAGCAAATCCAAAATTGGTAAAGCAAGCTAGGCCCATCACTAGCATTTCATATGAAGAGGCCATGGAATTGTCTCATTTTGGTGCTAAAGTACTCTACCCTCCTACCATTCAACCGGTGTTACAAAAGCAAATTCCTATTGCTATTAAAAACACTTTTGACCCTCAGGCGGTGGGTACACTGATTCAAAAACAAGCTTCAGAAGGAAATAAAACCGTACAGGGCATTAGCCATGTAGAAAACATTGCCTTAATTTCATTGGAGGGCTCAGGTATGGTTGGTATTCCTGGAATATCTAAAAGATTTTTCGAGGTCCTCTCCAATGCAAAAATAAGTGTAGTGCTTATTACCCAAGCTTCTTCAGAACATTCTATCTGTGTGGGTATTGCTGCAGAAGACACCTCAGCCGCTGTTGCTTTAGTCAATGAAGCCTTTGAATTCGAAATGTCACAGGGGAAAATTAAAGCGGTCATTGCAGAAAATGATTTGGCCATTATTGCTTTAGTGGGAGATCAGATGAAAAAGCACCAAGGTTTAAGTGGTAAGATGTTTGCTACCTTGGGTAAAAACAATGTCAACATCAGGGCCATTGCACAAGGCGCTTCTGAGCGAAATATCTCCGCGGTAGTAGAAAAAGCAGATGTTAAAAAAGCTTTGAATGCTTTACACGAGGTCTTTTTTGAAGAAAATATTAAACAGTTAAACCTCTTTGTGATGGGCTCTGGAAATGTGGGCGCAAAATTGTTAGAGCAATTGGCCCAACAAAAAGACTATCTCAAAAAGCAGCTAAAACTCTCTGTTAGGGTTATAGGTATTAGCAATTCAAGAACCATGTGCTTTAAATCAGACGGATTGGATCTCAATGATTGGCAAAACAGCCTTTCCAAAGGGGAGAAAGCAAGTATGCCGCTCTTTTTAGAAAAAATTCTTAGTCTAAACCTTAGAAATGCCATTTTTGTAGACAATACTGCGAGCGAATTGGTGGCAAATACTTACGCAGATTATCTGTCAAAAAGTATTTCTGTGGTTACCTGTAACAAAATTGCCTGTGCGGCTGCTTATCCAAATTATAAAAGGCTCAAAGATTTGGCCAGAACTTACAATGCCTCCTTTTTATTCGAGACAAACGTAGGAGCTGGATTACCTATTATAGACACCCTAAAAAATCTCGTTGCCTCTGGAGATGAGATCAAAGAAATTCAGGCGGTATTATCGGGTAGTTTAAACTTTGTCTTTAATCATTTTAATGACCAAACAACTTTTCATGATGTGGTAAAGCAAGCTCAGGAAGAAGGTTATACTGAACCAGATCCAACCATAGATCTAAGTGGAATAGACGTGATGCGTAAAATACTTATCTTGGCCAGAGAAAGTGGTCATGTGATGGAAATAAATGACATAGAGAACAATTCATTTTTACCTTCAGAAAGTTTAGAAACCAGTTCAAATGAAGCTTTCTTTGACAGTTTAATTAAATATGAATCTGACTTCCAGACTATGTACCAAAAGGCATATGCCAAAGGCGCAAAACTAAAATACGTGGCCAGCTTTAAAGACGGAAAAGCCTCAGTGGGGCTTCAAGAAATACCCCAGGGTCATGATTTTTACGCTTTGGAAGGAAGTGATAATATTGTGCTCTTTTATACAGAGCGCTATCCGAATCAGCCTATGATTATTAAAGGCGCTGGTGCGGGTGCTGCCGTAACAGCCTCTGGTATATTTGCAGACATTATCCGAGTTGGGAACTTTTAAAAACTACCTTTAAGATCATAAAGTTTATCACATGAAGTCTATACGTGTATTTTGTCCTGGAACGATTGCCAATGTATCTTGTGGCTTTGACGTCCTTGGTCTCTCTCTTGCAGGCGTAGGAGAATATATGACCGTGACACAAACCCCTACAAAAGGAATTACTATTAGTGAAATTACTGGGCAAGACCTTCCGCTAGAAACCGCTAAAAATGTAGCTGGTGTAGCTGGTTTGGCGCTTTTAGAAGCTTTGGGTAGCGAGGCTGGTTTTGACATTAAAATAGAGAAGAAAATAAAAGCTGGAAGTGGCATAGGTAGCAGTGCAGCCAGTAGTGCTGGCGCGGTATGGGCTATTAACCATCTATTAGGCAATCCTTACACTACAATAGAACTCATTCCATTTGCCATGGAGGGAGAACGTCTGGCTTCAGGAGTGGCTCATGCAGATAATGTAGCTCCGGCTTTATTAGGAGGCTTTACACTAGTGAGAAGCACGGACCCACTAGATGTTGTTTCACTCCCAAGTCCTCGTGAATTATACGCTACTGTAATACACCCTCAAATTGAAATTAAAACCGCAGATTCTAGAAGGATTTTAAAATCTAGTCTCTCGCTAAAAGACGCCATTACCCAGTGGGGAAATGTTGGTGGATTGGTCGCTGGATTATACCGAGAAGATTACGAATTAATTGGTCGCTCTTTGCAAGATGTAGTCATAGAGCCTGTGAGAAGTATACTCATTCCTGGATTTGATGAGATAAAAGCAGCTGCTTTAAATGCAGGAGCATTGGGTTGTGGCATATCTGGCTCCGGACCTTCTGTGTTTGCCCTCTCTAAAGGGGCAGATAAAGCCCACGAAGTAGCGCAACAATTAAAAGAGGTTTATACCCCTATGGGAATACCCTTCGATATACACATTTCTAATATCAATGAAAAAGGGGTCTACCCCACCTAACTTAACATGGAATATTTTTCAATAGACACCCCAAGTTTAAAAGCAAGCTTTAAAGAAGCGGTCATTAAAGGTATAGCACCAGACAAAGGATTGTATTATCCAGATTACATACCTGGCCTTGATCCCCGTTTTTTTGATCAAATAGAAAGCCTTAGTCCGGTAGAAATTGGCCTTGAAGTCATGGGGCCTTTTACCAAAGATATTTTGAGTAAAAGCGATTTAAAAAAGGTTCTGGAAACGGTATTAGATTTTGATTTCCCAATAGTACCGCTAACTGATTCTATTGGATCATTAGAATTATTTCACGGCCCTACCCTTGCCTTTAAAGACGTTGGAGCACGTTTTATGGCCCAATGCCTCGGTTTATTTTCTGAAGGAAATCAGGCCCCCGTAACCGTATTAGTAGCCACTTCTGGAGATACTGGAGGTGCTGTAGCGAATGGGTTTTTAGGCGTAGAAGGCGTAGAGGTAGTAATCTTATACCCCAGCGGAAAAGTGAGTCCAATTCAGGAAAAACAACTCACTACTTTGGGACAAAACATTCAAGCTTTAGAGGTAGATGGCACCTTTGACGATTGTCAAAAAATGGTCAAAACAGCCTTTTTAGACCCTGAGATTACCGACCACAAACAACTCACCTCTGCCAATTCAATAAACGTGGCAAGGTGGTTGCCACAGATGTTGTATTATTTCTTAGCCTACAAAGCCCTCAAACCATCACTAGACAATAGTGAAAAGGAACTTGTTTTCTCTGTACCCCCCCTCTGGTAATTTCGGAAACATATGTGCCGGTATGGTGGCCAGAGAAATGGGACTTCCTGTGACGCACTTTATAGCCGCTACGAACGCCAATAAGGTGGTACCCAATTTTATGAAAAATGGGACATACCAAGCAGAAAAATCCGTAGCGACTATTTCAAATGCTATGGATGTTGGAGATCCCAGCAACTTTGTCCGAATCTTACAGATGAACCAAAATGAACACAGTATCCTAGAAAAAGGATTCAGTGCCTATAGTTATACAGACCAAGAAACCAAAAAGGCCATGCGAACTATAGCCCAAGAATACAACTATACCGCAGACCCACATGGAGCCATAGGATATTTAGGCCTTTTAGAGTACCAGAAAGACCATCCGAATACCTATGGGGTGTTTTTAGAGACTGCCCATCCTGTGAAGTTTTTAGAAGTGGTAGAGGAAACATTGGGTAAGACACTGACTATTCCAACGAAAATTGTAGAAGTGCTGTCCAAACAAAAGCAAGCGACCAAAATTTCTGATTACCAGGGACTCAAGAGCTTCTTAATGCAAGAATAAATTTTTACAAGTCAAAAGACAGGCCAAACGCTGCAAATTGAAAGCCTAATCTTTCAAGATCTAAACGGCCTTTAAAAGCCGAATTTCTTGCAGGATTACTGTGGTTTAAATGAATAAAATAGACTTTTTGACGCTCTTTTAAAGGCAGTGATCCTAAAAGTGCAGCCGTTTCAGAAACAAAAGGATGGGGCACTTCTGACATAGGCCTTGGCAATTCCCCGTCTGCGAAAAATGTACCGTCTAAAAATGCATAATCTACCTTTTTTACAAGCGCCACAATAGAACGGTTCCATTTAGACCATTTGTCTATATCTGGAACATATAAAGCCGTTTTGTTTTTCCCTTTAATCAAATAACCCACTGTTTCTGAATATTCGTCTCTGTGGGGCACTTTTAGAGGAGTGACGGATAAACTTTGGTCTAAAAAAACTGTTTGATTTTCTTGCAAAGGCATTAGCGCAATATTTTTTAACGACACCAATTGACTCCAAGGCCCATTTTTAGACAAAAAATGGACCATTTTAGGCATGGCGTATACCATAGTCTTTACAGCATTATAAGCTTCTCTTCCTAAATGCATGAGCCCTGTATAATGTCCCATATGGGCATGGGTTAGAAAAATAGCCACACTTTTATGTCCGGAGACCTCTTTCAAATAATTGGTCTGTGAAACAAAATCTGGCGTAGCGTCAAATATAAAAGATTGACGCTCACCCACTACTCCAATACTACTTACATAATCTTGAGACTTTTGAACGGCACAACACAACTTCTCGCAACCCATATGTGGAGAACCACCATCTTGAAGTGTCCCCAAAACATACAATTTCTGAGCCTGTATTGTTCCGGAAAAAAAACACAAACAAAATACGAGTATACCCCTGATCAACATGACTACTCTAATGTTGGCAAACTAAACGCATCTAAGGGACTTGGAAGCTTCATAGCCGCCTCAATAGCTGCTACAGAACGAGGTGCCATATAAGACAGTAAAACAGGCCCTTGGTCTGAAATAAGAATGTCGTCTTCTATTCTAACCGCTATTCCCCACCACTTTGGATCACAATCGCTGCCCTCTGGAATATAGATTCCAGGCTCCACAGTGATCACTGTATTGGCCTTAAAAGGACCGTAGGTACCTTTGTCGTGAACATCCAATCCCAAATAGTGAGAAGTGCCATGTGGGAAATATTTTCTAGCCTCACTGGCCTCTTTGATAAGTCCTAAAGAAATAAGTCCTTGCGCAACTACCTTTGAAGCCGCAGCTCCAGGAGCAGAAAATGGCGCACCTACTACACTAGCAGCAATTCCTGCCTCTTGGGCATTGTAAACAATTTCATAAATAGCCTTTTGTTCCGGGCTAAACACCCCATTAGCAGGAATGGTTCTAGTCACGTCTGCAGTATAACCGTGGTATTCAGCACCCAAATCCATGAGCACCAAATCTTCTCCCAACTCAGGTTTATTATTCTCTATATAATGCAAAATACAACCGTTATTACCGCCACCCACAATGGAAGGATAGCCCTCGTATTCTGCACCGTATTTTTTATATACATATTCATGTACGCCTTGAACCTCTGTCTCAGACATACCAGGGTGCATGGCCTTCATAACCTCTAATTGGCCTACAGCTGACACCTCAATGGTTTTTTCCTTAAAAGCGCCATTTCTTCCGGCAATTTGGTTTCCCTTAAGCCATTCATAATTCGATCAAGGCCCTCCAAATCAAAATTGTATTGGTTTAAAGTCATGTTAACTGCTGTCTTAGCGCGGTCTAGAATTTTCTGATCAGTTCCTGATTTAGCAGCAGCTATAAAATCTTTAATAAAAGGGTCTTCTATTAAGGAGGGATCCATTTTGGCATAACGGTCTAACAATGTCATTATTTTATCTGTCTCTTCTACTGGGGCAGACTGAATGAGCGCATAAACTTGCATACGGCTGGCATTGTAATTAGAAGGGAAACCAATTTTATTTTTAAAAGATTTTACCAAATCAAACAAATCTGCCCCTTCTCTGGTATCTCTAATGTCGTTATTGAAATTATAAAACATCACTTTATCAAAAGACTTAAAGTTTATATCCAAAGCGGCAAATTCACTGCCATTGTAAGCAGATTCAAAGCCTAATGTAGCTATGGTTCCCGCTACTCCTAACCTTCTTCCATTCCATTGCTCCGCACGGGCATTGCGCTCTTGTACAAAAATTAATTCATTGTAAGTGTTTCCGTCTGGGGTTGTTTGTGGCGAAGAGAAAATCAACAGAACCGCGTGAGGTTCATTATAACCCGTGAGGTAATGAAAATCTGGATCTTGGTGGTATATATAGTCTACATCATTGGCCCTATTTCTCACTGGATTGGAAAACAACACAGCTACTGAATTGGCAGGCATTTCTGCCCTGAAAGCATCTCTGCGACCTTTGTGAAAATCAGCAGTTAAGTAATCGGTTGGTATCTGTTGTGCAGACACAACCAAAGTAAATAAAGGCGCTAATAAAAATAACAATACTTTCATAATGATGTTTTGAGTAAGCCTAAATGTACTAAAATATGGTGAAGTAAAAAAAGGATATTGTTTGGACAAAACTGTGGTTTATTGTCTTAGAAATAAATACTTTTACAAAAAATAGTTGGATGAAAAATACTGCCCTTACTTCCGTACATGAATCGCTTGGTGCCAAAATGGTTCCTTTTGCTGGTTACAATATGCCTGTCTCTTACCAGGGTATTAATGCAGAACACGAAACAGTAAGAAATGGCGTGGGGGTATTTGACGTTTCTCATATGGGAGAGTTTTTAGTAGAAGGCCCCAATGCCTTTGATCTGCTACAAAAAGTCACTTCCAATGAGGTAGCCAACTTAAAGCCTGGTAAAGCACAATACAGTTGTTTCCCAAATGAAACTGGAGGTATCGTAGACGACCTTATTGTCTATATGCTTGCTCCAGAAAAATATTTATTAGTGGTAAATGCTTCAAATATTGACAAGGATTGGGCGCACATAAACAAATACAATGAAAGCTTTAAGGCCAATTTAAAAAATCTATCAGACGCCTATTCGCTGCTAGCCATACAAGGGCCAAAAGCAGTAGAAGCCATGCAGTCACTTACAAGCGTTTCATTGGCAGACATTCCATTTTACCATTTTGAGGTAGGTCCTTTTGCGGGTATTGAGCATGTAATTATCTCTGCTACTGGTTATACTGGTTCAGGAGGATTTGAAATTTATTGTAAAAATGAAGAAGCTGCGCAGCTTTGGGACAAAGTATTTGAAGCAGGGGCTTCCTTTGGTATTAAACCAGTAGGCTTGGCCGCTAGAGACACCTTAAGGTTAGAGATGGGTTACTGCCTTTATGGAAATGACATTAATGACCAAACCTCTCCGTTAGAAGCGGGATTGGGATGGATCACTAAGTTTTCTAAAGACTTTGTTAATGCTGCGTCCTTAGCCACTCAAAAAGAGCTTGGGGTACAAAGAAAACTCGTGGCTTTTGCATTAGAAGACAGGGGTATTCCTAGACATGATTATCCCATTGTAGATATAGATGGAAATGAAATAGGGATGGTTACTTCTGGTACCATGTCTCCCTCTTTAGGAATTGGCATTGGGCTAGGCTATGTCACTTTAGATCACAGTAAGTTAGACAGTGAAATCTTTATTCAAATTAGAAAAAAAGCGCTTGCTGCTAAAGTAGTAAAGCTACCATTCTATAAAGGATAATTCAAATCAAGACCAGGCTTTTGAAAGCTAAAAAGATTTTTATTTTTGGAGCCAGTGGTTTTGTTGGAGGACTTCTCTTTAAACAATTCAATAGGTTTTACAATACTTTGGGCACTTATTGCACCCAAGAAAACACCTATGGAAACAACCGTAAATTCACTTCATTTAAGGTCGCAGAAGACAGTGCTTACGAACTTTTAGAAAGTGTGAGACCAAGCATTATAATTTCTGTAATCAGGGGTCCTTTTGACGCACTGATTACCATGCACAGCCACTTGGTGCAATACGCAAATGATTTTGACTGTAAGATTGTATTCATCTCCTCTGCCAATGTCTTTGATGCCTACAGCAAATATCCCTCTTATGAGTTTGACAAAACACTTTCTGAAAGTGTTTATGGTAGGTTTCAGATAAAAATTGAACACAGCCTTCAAAAACTCCCCAAGGAAAATCTATTGCTACTAAGGGCGCCCATGGTCTTTGGTCCTCAATCTCCTCGGGTAAAAGAGATCAAACAACTTATTTTAGACAAGGCGCCCATTGAGGTGTTTCCTAACCTGATCATCAATGTGTCTAGTGGAGAGAAATTATGCCAACAAATCTTACTGTTATTGAATCAGGATAGGTTTGGGACCTACCACTTAGGAAGTTCAGATCTAGTGCCGCATGAAGAATTTATTCAAGAAATTGTTCACAAACTACGTATGGGAAACCCTGTGTACAAGAGAATATACACCACCAATGAAAATAGGTACTTAGCGGTATTGTCCAAAGACAACCCACTGCCACAAGAAATTACACACAGTTATAAGGATTGCTTAGACGCACATTATTAGTTTATACTATATTTACAAAAAACACTTATTCATGGAGAAATTAACAGAAGTACAAATAGCAGAAAAATTAAAAGCACTACCCCATTGGACCTTTGCGGATGGTTATTTAGTGAGCACTTTTCAATTTAATGACTTTAAAGAATGTTTCTCTGCCATGTCTAGAATTGCTTTTGAGTGCGAGTCTCATGGCCACCATCCAGACTGGAGCAATCGTTACAATAGATTGCTCATTAAACTGATTACCCATGATGCAAAAGGCGTTACTCAAAAAGACTTTGACCTAGCTGGAAGCATTGAAGAATGCATGATAAGCAAAGGATAAAAAAATATTAAATTTGTCACTTTAATTACAAAACACAACAACTATGGGAAGAGCTTTTGAATTTAGAAAAGCACGTAAAATGAAGCGTTGGTCTGCCATGTCTAAGGCATTTACTAGAATTGGTAAAGACATTGTAATGGCAGTGAAAGAAGGTGGGCCTGATCCAGACTCAAATTCCAGACTAAGGGCTGTAATACAAAATGCAAAGGCTGTTAATATGCCTAAGGACAATGTAGAGCGAGCCATAAAAAGAGCTTCTGATAAAAGTTTGGGAGATTATAAAGAAGTTTTATTTGAAGGCTACGCCCCTCATGGTATTGCCATACTAGTAGAAACTGCCACAGACAACAACACCAGAACTGTAGCCAATATTAGAAGTTATTTTAATAAGTGTAACGGGAATATGGGTACTTCAGGTTCTGTAGAGTTTATGTTTGACCACACTTGTAACTTTAGAATCCCTGCGGGTGACTTAGATCCTGAAGAATTAGAATTAGAACTGATTGATTTTGGTGCAGAAGAGGTTTTTGTAGACGAAGAAGAGGGTATTTTAATTTACGCTCCTTTTGAAAGCTTTGGCGCCATTCAAAAAGAATTAGAATCTAGAGGTCTTGAAATCTTATCTTCAGGATTTGAACGCATTCCTCAAGTAACCAAACAACTCACAGAAGAAGAGGCTGCAGACGTAGAAAAACTCCTTGAAAAAATAGAAGAAGATGACGACGTTCAAAACGTGTATCATTCTATGCAGGAATAAAAGAAAAAAAGATGACGACGTTCAAAACGTGTATCATTCTATGCAGGAATAAAAGAAGCTGCTATCTAAAATATACCGTTAAAAAAGCGGGGCCAAGGGCCCCGCTTTTTTTTTCATGATTTGGCAAAAAAACTCTGTTTTCGATTTTTACCAAGTGCACCTTCAAAAAAGGCCTCATAGGTTTTAAAGTCTGCTGCCATATGCTCGGTAGGCCAATGGGGTTCCGATATTTTTATTTCTTTTTTTCCGTAATCAAATGTGATTAATACTAGCGGTACACCAGCTGTTTTAGCTATATAATAAAATCCTGTTTTCCATTGGTATACTCTCTTTCTTGTCCCCTCAGGAGAAAGCGCTAGTCTGAACACTTCTCGCTCTTTGAAAAGTTGCGCTACTGCAGATACCGTATCTGAATTTTTTGTGCGATCTATGGGTGCGCCACCTGTCCATCTAAAAAACCATCCATAAGGCCAGTTGAATAAACTTTTCTTACCCACGTAGTTAATTTCAATATTCATGATTTTTCTAATCACCAATCCCATCAAAAAATCCCAATTAGAGGTATGTGGCACAACAATAAATACACATTTTTTCACAGTGGGAAATGAACCGTTAAAGGTCCAACCCATGAGCTTATAAAAAATAAATTTAGCTAGTAAACGCATGCTAAGAATTGATTTAAATTAAATATGATCGCCTTAGTATAACGGAATTTAAACGCTTGAGCCGCCCCATTCTCTTCTCGCTTTTTCTAAGTCTTCTGGTACATCTATTCCTATACCTACATGGGTGGTTCTCACCATTTGAATGGCATGACCATGCTCTAGATACCTAATGGCTTCTATTTTTTCTGCTTTCTCTAAAGGTCCCATAACCATTTTTGGAAATGCCTCTAAAGCTTCTTTTCTAAATGCATACACCCCTTTATGTCTAAAGTATTGTACCCCTGAGCCTTCTCTTGGAAAAGGAATGGCGGCTCTTGAGAAGTACAGTGCTTGATCCTTTAAATTCACAATAACCTTTACAGCGTTTGGGTTGTCTATTTCCTCTTGCTCGGAGATGGGGTACATGAGGGAGGCTAGGGATATTTTCTTTTGGGCATCGGCGGTGAAAACCGCCAATAAATTCCTTAAACTTTCCGTATCAATAAAAGGTTCATCGCCCTGTACATTGACTATAATATCTGCCCTTATTCCTGCTGCTGCTGCGGCAATTCTGTCAGATCCACATTCAAATTCACCCTGACTCATCATAGGCGTGCCACCCATCTTTTGGATCAAGTCAAATATGGCCTGGTGGTCTGTGACCACATATACTTCGCTAAATAATCCGCTGGCTATTGTTGCTTCGTAAGTCCTTTGAATGACTGGTTTTCCCCCTAAATCTTGTAAGAGTTTGGCTGGAAATCTGGAAGCCGCATAACGGGCTGGTATCATGGCTATAGCCTTCATATAGTGCTGTAATTAATTCTGTATTTCAAATATAAGGGGACTCATTAGTTTTCTTCAAAAAAATCTTCTTTAAATCCTATAAGGTATAATTTTTTTTTGGCCCTAGTAATGGCCGTATACAACCAACGCAAATACTCTTTATCTATCCCATTAGGCAAATAGGGCTGTTCTACAAAAACGGTGTCCCATTGCCCGCCTTGAGACTTGTGACAGGTAATGGCATAGGAGAACTTTACTTGTAAAGCATTAAAATATTTATTGTTTTTAATCCCTAGAAAGCGTTTGTAATTGGATTTTTCACTGGTGTAATCTTCTGAAACTGCCTGATATAGCTTGTTTCCGTCTTCATAAGACAATGAAGGTGATTCTGCAGCTATTGTGTCTAATAATAGGGTGGTTTCAAAAGGTTTTTGATTGGGATAATCCACCATTCTCACCTTTACTTCTGCAAATCTAAATCCGTACAGCTCCTTAATAGCAAATATTTCCAACACCTCTATAATGTCTCCATTGGCTATAAAACCTGCTTCTGATGTGGTGTCTAACCAAAAGTAATTGTTTTTTACTACCATCATATAATCTCCAGCAGCCAACTCATGCTCTAAAAAAAGTATCCTGTTTCGGATGCTTTCATTGTATTGATTGGCCCGCTTGTTGGAACGAACTATAAAAGCCGTTTCTTCTTTACCACCTGTAGCATAGGCCTCTTCTATAGCTTCTTGAATTTCATGCCCATCTATAAGCCTCACTATATCTTTAAATGACGCTAAAGAGAATTTAAATGCTTCAAAAAAATCTCCTTCGAGTTGGTCTCTTAATAAAGTGGCATTAAATAGTATGCCTGAATCTGCAGCCTGACGCACTACTTCATTTAAAGTGATTAGTGGAACTGTTTTACTGTAATTAAACTGAAGGGTCTCTTCATTTAAAGCAGGACTCAAGGAAAGGTGAACTGGAGGCAATTGGGCCACATCTCCCACTAAAACCAATTTACATTTGTGTCCTGAATACACATAGGTAATGAGGTCATCTAATAAAGAGGTGGTGTTTTTCCCCCCTTCTGGGGTATCTGGTATCATGGATGCCTCATCTACAATAAATATAGTGTGGCGGTGTTTGTTGGGTGCTTTGGTAAATTGTATACCCCCTCCGGCTGCTTTTTTAGGAAAATATATTTTTCTATGAATGGTAAACGCTTCTGTTTTGGCATATCCAGCCATTACTTTGGCAGCCCTACCTGTTGGGGCCATAAGCACTGATTTGTACTTAATTTGCCACAACTGATTGACCAATGTCCCTATCAAAGTAGTTTTACCTGTTCCCGCATACCCTTTTAATAATAAGAGCTCATCCTTGTTGTCATTACAAACAAACTGCGCAAAGGCTTCGAGGGCGCGTTCTTGGGTGAGGGTAGGCTCATGGGGAAAGGAGGTCTTTAGTTTTTTGAAAAAATCTATGGGGGAAGCAGTTGTCATAGCCCCAAAGATAATGCGTAAAATTAAGGGCAAATACTTTTGCGATTAAAAAAAAATTGTAGATTTGTGAAACCACTAAATTTTAAATAAGACTATTATAATGAAGACTGTATTAAAACTTGTACTTTGGGTTCTTTCGATTGTATTTGCATACATGATATACCTTTCTGTAAACGCCCCTATTGAATTTAAAAAAGTAAAGCAAGAGCGTTTTACAGCAGTTATTAATGTCATGAAAGACATTCGTAATGCTCAAGAAGCACACAAAACAGTTAAAGGCGAATACGCTGCAGATTTTAATGCTTTGGTGCAATTTGTAGACAGCTCTCAATATATTATTACACAACAGAGGGATTCTTCTTTCTACGAATTCAATAAAGTGTATAGAATTGACATGCTAAAAGAGGTTAAAATTATTGACACTTTAGGATTTGTTTCTGTTAAAGATTCTTTATTTAAAAATGACATGCGTTACAAGAACATGATGAATGTTCCTTTCGCTGCAAACGGAGAAAAATTTAAAATGGAAGCCAAAGTAATTCGTAAGAATGACTACAGAGTACCTGTTTTTAAAATTTCCGTAGACAAAAAAACAGTGCTTTACGATCAAGACCCAGATTTATTAGCTACTGAAAACGCACAGATGAGTGTAGATGAAGTAAACGGATCTCAGATTATAGTAGGTTCTTTAGTAGACGTGAGTAACAGTGGAAACTGGCCCCCTATCTACGATAAGAAAAAACAAAATTAAGGATCATTTGAACAAGGAAAATAGTTCATATCAAAATACTAGACTGTCCATTCAATTGAGTTTGAATGGACTTTCTTTTTGTATTACAGACAAAGTGAGTCAGGAACTCGTTGAGGTGCAGCGCTTGCGTTTTTCTACGCCACGTTCTGAGAATGAGCTAAGAGGAGCATTAAATGATTTTTTAGAATCCCATAATGTCCCTTCAAGAACCTATGAATCTGTTGTAGTTACGCACAGTAATGCCTTATTTAACATTGTACCCCAGGCTTTGTTCGACCTTTCTAAATTGAGTGATTACGTGAAGTTTAATGCGCAGCTACTACCCCACGATGAATTGGCCTATGACACTATTGCCCATAAAGACATGGTTGTGGTATATGTTCCTTTTACGGCTGTAAACAACTACATTTTTGATTGCTTTGGTCCCTTTGACTTTAAGCACCATGTTGCTTTACACTTAGAGGAATTGCTGAGTATTGAACACGAGGCTCCAGAAAAAGTGTGTTATGCCCATATAGACCAAGGCACCCTCAACCTTACCGTCATTAAGGATAAAAAGTTGCAATTCTTTAATAGTTTCCAAATTGGAAGCACTGAAGACCTTCTGTATTACATTTTATTTAGTTTGGAACAATTGGCGTTAGATCCAAAAGAGGTGCAAATGCTTTTTTACGGAGAAACTACCGAAGCAGAACCTTATTACAAAAAAGCGTTACAGTACTTAAACAATTGTGGTATTTACAGACCGAGCTTCACCCAAAAAATACCCACCCATTTATTGGACTATCACTTTGATAGCATCATTTTAAACGCTTAATCATGCGAATTATTTCAGGTCAACACAAAGGGCGAAAAATTTCAGCGCCCAAACAACTTCCCATTAGACCTACCACAGATATGGCTAAGGAAGCATTATTCAATATCATTAATAACCAGTATTATTTGGATGAAATTAGTGTTTTGGATCTATTCTCTGGTAGTGGAAACATTTCTTATGAATTTGCTTCAAGGGGTGTTAATGCCATTACTGCAGTGGAAATTCATGCAGGATGCACTCAGTTTATTAGTGAAATGGCAGAAAAATTAGACATGCCTATTGAAGTGATTAAAAGTGACGTTTTTGCCTACCTTCAAAAAACACCTAAAAAATTCAATATCATATTTGCAGACCCTCCGTATGCCTTACCTATAGAAGAATTCCAACAAATTGCTCAAATGGCGTTTCAAAAAGAACTGGTTTTAGAAGGAGGTATTTTGGTCATAGAACACGAGAAACATATGGACCTCTCTGAAACCCCTAACTTTAGAGAGGCTAGAAGGTACGGATCTAGCGTATTTAGTTTTTTTGAAAAATAAAAAAAGCAGGCCATAAGCCGGATTCTGTAACGTTAAAAACGCCCTTATCATTTATCTAGGCCTTGGATTACTCCAAGGCTCGAACCGCCTACCCTCTGACTCGAACTTGCCGCCCTCAAACGTCAGTTTACATGGCGTTGCACCGCATAGAGTTTACCTGGTTTCACTACAGCATTACCTGTACCTGCTTTCTGTTGCACTTGTCCTCGTTTCTCAACGGACGGGCGTTACCCGCTATGCTGCAATAGGGTGTCCGGACTTTCCTCTGATGGATAAACCACCAGCGATAAGGCAGCCTGCTTGGTTGCAAATATAGGGAGAACTGGAATAGAAATGCTTTCTATTTGTTAATAAAAGTAGCATAATATCTATGACTAAAGGCCGCATTAAACCGCACTATTTTTATATTTGTAGTATACCTTAAAAAGACACCTTATTGGAACCTTTCCTTGTTTCTGCCAGAAAATACCGACCGCTTAATTTTGAAGACGTGGTGGGGCAATCTGCCATAACCAATACCTTAGAAAAGTCTATTGATAACAATCATTTGGCTCAAGCACTATTGTTTTGTGGGCCAAGAGGTGTGGGCAAAACCAGCTGTGCCAGAATTTTAGCCAAGAAGATCAATGAAAAGGAGTTAGGTACTTCTACCGAAGAAGATTACGCTTTTAATATTTTTGAATTAGACGCTGCTTCCAACAACTCGGTAGACGACATTAGAAACCTAGTAGACCAAGTGCGTATTCCGCCGCAAAAAGGGGCTTATAAGGTCTATATCATAGATGAGGTACACATGCTTTCTACCGCGGCTTTTAATGCTTTTTTAAAGACTTTAGAGGAACCGCCAAAGCATGCTATTTTTATTTTAGCCACTACAGAGAAACACAAAATTATACCCACCATATTGTCTAGATGTCAGATCTATGATTTTAAAAGAATTACGGTGACAGATATGGCTTTGCATTTGGGTAAAATTGCTGCTGACCAAGGCATTACTGCGCATCCAGATGCTTTGCATTTAATCGCTCAAAAGGCAGACGGAGCGCTCAGAGATGCACTCTCTATTTTTGATAGAATTGTAAGTTATACTGGAGAAAATCTCTCCAGACAAGCTGTGAGTGAAAATCTAAATATCTTAGATTACGACACTTATTTTGCCGCAACAGATTTTATGTTAGCAGGAGATATTCCGAGTAGTTTACTGCTTTTTAATGATTGTTTGTCCCTTGGTTTTGACGGACACCATTTTATTCAAGGATTGGCAGCCCATCTAAGGGACCTTATGTTGGCGCAGTTTCCAGCAACCATCTCTTTAATGGAGGTTGGAGAAGAAACCAAACAACGCTACGAGTCTCAGGCAAAACAAACACCCCCTGCTTTTTTATTGGGTGCAATAGATATAGCCAATCACTGTGATTTACAATTTAAAAATGCCAAAAACCAACGCTTACTGGTAGAGCTCGCTATTATGAAAATAGCCTCTATGCTCTCAGGTGTTGAAAAAAAAAATCGTGACTGGACTGAGGTAATTACTACACCTATTATACCTACTACTGAATTCAAAGACCATTT
>Ga0206128_1002272_pt1 | contig 17575 bp, 17 predicted proteins | sample Helgoland_Spring_7_FD_148601 | JGI IMG/M metagenome (GOLD analysis project Ga0206128, IMG submission 148601) | Pelagic subsurface seawater microbial communities from Kabeltonne, Helgoland, North Sea - Helgoland_Spring_Bloom_20160426_1 | ecosystem: Environmental > Aquatic > Marine > Epipelagic ... | reverse complement strand
CTCTGGAGAAGTTTGTGGTATTATCCCAGCAAACCAAACTTTGAATCTACAATACTTCTTGTATAACATTTGCAATAATATAGAAATCCCTAATTCTTCTGAAACGGTTGGCCCGTTTAGTGAGGACACCACACTTAACATCGTACTTGATGCCCCAGAAGTTGAAGACTATTTAGAAACCATTACGGGAGTTTTCAATACATGTGATGGAGATGCAGTCGTGAATGGATATGTTGAAGGTATAATTGAGGATGGTCTTGGGTTTTACAGCTTGGTCACAGATGGCACATATGAAATCAATGTACTTAGTTGTAATGAAAATGCTTCCATTAGTGTCACGGGTTATGATTACGATACCCTTCAAACCACCTCTGAAATTAACTATACATTGACTAGTCCAGTAACAGATCTAGGGACCTTATCAGCTTGTAATAGTGTAGAAGAATTTATTCAATTTAGTATTGATGATGGGGAAGTTGAACAAATAGTTTTTAACTTAAACTGTAATACATATCAGAGTGATTTCGCTGGTTTATATATACTAAATATTGGAGGCAGTAATCAAAATACATGCGTCTATCTTTCTGGAGTATTAAATGATAATTACGTAAATTTTGAAGGCGCTTATGAATATGAAAATATATGGAGCAATAATACACCCACAGTTGGTATGGCGTTTGTAGAATGTCAAGACATCAGTTATGAAAATAACCAAATTATTTTTAATCTGACTGCATATGGCAACGCTGTCGGAGAATATATAGATATAAATTTTGGAGGTGATTACGAAGATTACCAAGGAGTTGCACACACCATTTCAGGTGTGATTCATGTGAAGCGAGATAATTAATTCTGTTTTTTAATAAACAAAAAAAACCCACTCAATTGTGAGTGGATTTTTATGTTCTGTGGGCGCGAAGGGATTCGAACCCCTGACCCCCTGGGTGTAAACCAGGTGCTCTGAACCAACTGAGCTACGCGCCCTATTTCTAGGACTGCAAATATAGTCTAGTTTTTCAATTCACAAAAGGTTTTTTATAAAAAGTTAAATTATTTCCGCCACTACAAAAGTACTGCCACCAATATAGATCAAATCCTCTTTAGAAGCGTTTTGTTTGGCAGCCTTTAAAGCGTCTTTAACAGAGGAGTATTCACTTCCTTCAAAACCATATTCAGTGAAAATTTGTGCAAGTTGTACGGCCTCTAACCCCCTAAGAACATTGGGGCTGCAAAAATAATACTGCGCCTGCTTTGGAAACAGTTCTAAAAGAGACAAGACATCTTTATCATTCACCATACCTAACACCACATGCAAGCGTTGAAATTTTTCGGACTGTAATTGCTTAAATACCAAGCGGAGCCCTTCCCTATTGTGTGCGGTATCGCAAATGATTGTTGGAAAACTGCCCAAAACCTCCCAACGACCACGAAGCCCTGTGTTTTCGATTACTTTTAAAAGACCGTGTTGCACTGCTTCTGTAGGGATTGTAAACGCAGCAGAATTCAAAACTTCAATGGCTTGAAGTACTGTGCGTACATTGTGCCTTTGATAGTCGCCTTTTAAACTTGTGGGATAACGAACTTCAACCAACTGATCTGCAAAATAAATTGGTGCTTGAACTTTAGCGGCTTTGGTTCTAAAAATGGCTTCTGTATCTAATTGGGTTTCACCAATCACAATGGGGATATTTGATTTTATAATCCCTGCCTTTTCCCCAGCAATGGCTTCTAGAGTCGTGCCTAAGAATTGGGTGTGATCCAACCCAATATTGGTAATGACCGATACTTCAGGGTTTAGGATGTTGGTCGAATCTAAGCGACCACCAAGGCCGACCTCAACCACAGCAATATCGACTTGTTCTTGTGCAAAATAAGCGAATGCCATTCCCACCGACATTTCAAAAAAAGACAATGCATTGGTTTCAAAAAACGTTTTATGAGATGACACAAAATCCACCACAAAATCTTTACTAATCATTTCTCCATTGATACGGATACGTTCGCGATAGTCCTTTAAATGCGGTGATGTATATAGACCCACTTTATAGCCCGCTTCTTGCAAAATAGACGCCAACATATGCGCCGTAGAACCTTTGCCGTTGGTGCCGCCAACATGAATGGATTTAAATTTTTGTTCTGGATGATTAAGCTGCTTGGCGAGTTTGAGCGTTTGACCTAAATCGGCTTTGTAAGCAGATTTTCCCACATTCTGATAGCGTGGTAATTGAGAAAAAAGCCATTGTGTGGTTTCGGAATACTTCATTTATTGACGAACGCTAAAATCAACAATCACAAAACCAATTTGTTTGGCAGGGGCTTTGGAATCTGCGGGCCACTTATGGGTAAGCGCTGTTTTTTGTGCCGCCTCATACAAACAAATATCTCCAGTAGTACCACGTTTCCCAGGGATAGCTTTGACCACATTCCCGTTTTGATTCACATGAATTTCCACGACCACAGTACCTTCTTCATCACATTCGGGAATAACTTTTGATTTGGACGGACGACCACGACCGTTCAGTCCATAGCCTACACCTCCATTTCCACTTCTGGGAGATCCAAAATAACTTGGCGCATAAGGATCGCCATTAAGCTGACCTTTATCGCCTAGAGCCTCATCGTCACCTTCAGAACCAGTATCGGTACCGTCCTCGGCGCCTATACCTCCCATGAGGGCATCTAAATCTTGTTTCTTTTTCGCTTTTATATCGGCTTCTTTCTTGAGCCGTTCAGCCTTTGCTTTAGCTTCAGCATCCGCTTTGGCTTTTGCCGCTGCTAATACTTTAGCAACTGCCTCGTCTTCTGCCTTCTTTTTTGCCTCGGCATCTGCTTTACGTTTGGCAGTATCGACTGCTGCTTTTTTTATGGCAATCGTTTCTAAATCTTCGGCAGTTAGCACCTCTTCAGAGCTTGCAACTGGTGTAGACTGTACTGGAGCTGCTGCTTTTTCGGGTACTTTAACAGCCTCTGAAACGGGTGTGGATTCAGAAGCAAAGGGGTTTTTGGCCTGCACCACTCCGCTCCCCGTATCTGAGGTTCCAAAATTAACCGCAACGCCATATTCTAAGGGTGGATCCATATAACCAGGACCGACCACAAACAACACTAAAAGCAATAACAGCATGATGACGGTAGTCAATCGTGCCGACTGTTTTTGAGGTTTGGTTTCAAAGTAGCCCATCTTAATTTGGATTTACAGCGAGAATGATTTTAAATTTATTACGGTTGGCAATATCCATGACTTTAACGACATAGTCTACAGGAACAGATTTTTCAGCTCTCAACACAAGAGTTGGTGCAGTTTCTTTTTGAAGCAATTGCAGTAATTCCGCCTCCAAGTTTTGAACCTCTACTTTACTTTGATCGATATAAAACGATAAATCTTTTTGAATACTGACGGCTACAGATTTTTTATTCTCTGTTTTTCCACTCGCTTTTGGGAGTAAAATATCAATCGCATTGGTAGTAACTAATGTAGATGCGATCATGAAAAAAATCAACAATAAGAATACAATATCCGTCATAGACGACATATTAAATTCTGGAGTGATTTTATTTCGACCTCTTATATTCATGTTAGATAGGTTCGTTGAGAAGGTCTAAAAACTCTACCGAATTGGCTTCCATTTGATAGACGACTTTATTCGTGCGTCCAACTAAATGGTTAAAGGCTATGTAGGCGACAATCCCTACGACCAAGCCAGCAACAGTGGTGGTCATAGCCGTATATAGCCCATCGGCCAAAAGTTTAATATCAATTTGACCTCCCGAATTGGCAATTTCAAAAATGGATAAAATCATTCCAATAACAGTTCCTAAAAACCCGATCATGGGTGCTGCCCCCGAAATGGTAGCGAGGATGCTTACATTTTTCTCTAAACTATAAACTTCTAGTTTTCCTGCATTTTCTATAGCTGAACTAATATCGGCAAGTGGACGTCCAATCCGAGAAATCCCCTTGTCAATCAATCGCGATACGGGTGAATCCACTTGTGCACAAACAGCTTTGGCAGCGTCAATTTTTCCATTAATAACATGATTTTTTATTTGGTTCATAAAATTTGGATCAACTTTAGAAGCAGCTTTTATCGTGAACAAACGCTCAAAATAGATATATAAAGCGACCACCAGTAGTACGGTTAACAAGGCAATAATTAGCTGTCCTGCTACTCCCCCACTTTTGATAAGTTCGATAATGGATAGTGTTTTTTCTACAGCTTCTGCATCCAATTGGATGGCGGTTTCGTCTTGAATACTAGTCGTGCTCATAAGTGTTTAAGTATTGCTTTTAATTATAAACGTAAAAAAATACAATAACGTATCTTTAAAAAAGTGTTCTTGTAAAGAAAAATGAGATTGCTCCCGCTAAAAAACCAAGTAAGGCTAACCAAGATATTTTTTTCAAGTACCAGAAAAAATTAATTTTCTCCATCCCCATTGCCACAACTCCGGCAGCTGACCCAATGATTAGCATGCTACCACCTGTCCCTGCAGAATAGGCTATAAAATGCCAAAGCTGGTGATCCATTGGTTCCGAAAACATTCCTAGAGAGGCGGCTACCAAAGGAACATTATCAATAACTGCAGATCCTACTCCTAACAATAAAACTACTAAATCTGAAACTTGAGTGCCTGGAATTTCGGTTCCCAGTGATGGAGTCGCAACTTTAAGCCAGTCCGCAAATCCAAATAAAACCCCTAAAGATTCCAAAGCAGCTACCGCCATTAGAATCCCTAAAAAGAATAAAATACTTGGTAATTCTATTTTTGATAAGGAATGATGAACTGGGCTATGGTGTACCTGGTCTTCATCATTTTCTTTATCCAATTTGCTTAAACTAAATTTCGATGCGCTAAAAATCTCTGCAAATATAGCAACGATACCTAGCGACAGCATCATCCCAACATAAGGTGGTAAATGTGTGGCCATTTTAAAAATTGGCACAAAAATGATGGCTGCTAATCCAAGATAAAGCATGGTACCACTAAATCGGCCAGCGGGTTCCGCTTTGCTTGTGTCCATTTCTAATTCTCCTTTAAAAACTGCTAATTTTGAAGCAATAAAGGTTGGCAAAATCATACATACCAGTGACGGTAATAACAAATATGCAAATAAATAACCTGTTGTTACTTTATTGGCTATCCATAACATGGTAGTCGTGACATCACCAATTGGAGAGAACGCGCCACCAGCATTGGCAGCAATTACGATAAGCCCGGCAAACCAAAGACGCATTTTACGGTCACGGATTATTTTTTGTAAGAGTGAAATTAGAACAATCGTTGCCGTTAAATTATCGATAATAGCAGATAGTATAAATGCCAAAATCGCGAAAATCCACAATAAACTGGTTTTCTTTTTGGTTTTGATAAAGTTTTTTATGGTCGAAAAGCCATTGAAATAAGCAATGATTTCCACAATCGTCATGGCGCCAATTAGGAACACAAGAATTTCTGCAGTTTTTCCTAAGTGATGTAGCAACGTTTCTTCAACAATATGCATTTTATCGACATGAGCTAAAGTATCAAAATTACTAAGAAGCGTATGCTTTGCTGAATCAAACCAAGTGTCAAAATCGTCAATACCAAAAGAAATCAATGCCCAACTGATGGCCATCATAACCAGGGCTGGAATCAATTTATCGATTTTTAAACTGTGTTCTAAAGTAATCGCTAAGTAGCCAGCGATAAAGACACTAATAATAATTGCTTCCATAAATTTTCTATGTTTTGGGGATTATTAACCACTAAATTTGAAGGAACAAATATAAAAAACTAAACACGCTTTCTATGTTTTTCGGGGAAATAAATAGAGCCACTGCTATGATTTCGGGAGGCTCCTGTGACGGATTGAAGACAATTAGATTCATTCCTTAGTTTGAGCACACCCAAAAAGCCAAAAATTAAGGCTTCTTTATACTCAATAAGTGTGGAATTGGTGGGTGGTATCTCTTGTCCATAGAGCGCTGAAATTCGTTGCATCAAAAACGAATTAAACACACCACCCCCAGTAATCAATCCGTTTTGTAAATGATGAGAGTTTAAAACCGTTGAAATTTGAATAGCACAGTGTTCGACTACAGTTCTTAAAATTTGTTTTACATCGAGATCAAAGGCCTTTATTGTACTAAAAACTTCATTTTGCACCCACTCCAGTCCTAAGGATTTTGGTGGGGGCAGCTTGTAAAACTCCAAGGCATTTAAGGCTTCTAGTAAGGGCTTAGAAACCGTTCCTTTTGAGGCCATTTGTCCTTCAGCATCATAGGCCACACCCAAGGTTTGCACATAGTGATTTAAAACAATATTCACGGGGCAGACGTCAAAAGCGATCCGCTGATTTTTCAGCTCAAAAGAAATGTTGGCAAAGCCCCCTAAATTTAAGCAAAAATCATGCTCCGAAAAGAGAAGCGCATCGCCAATAGGAACCAAAGGCGCTCCTTGTCCTCCTAGTGCTACATCTTGAGTTCGGAAATCACACACCACGGTTTGGTTGATATAAGTTGCTAAAACTGGTAAATTGCCTATTTGAAGTGTTTTCCCTAAGAGAGGCTCATGAAAAACAGTATGTCCATGACTACACACTGCGTCAATGGATATCGTGCTATGGCTATCAATAAACGGCTGAATAATACCGGCTAATAGGCTGGTGTAATCTGCGTTTAAAACTTCTAAATCTTGAGGCGATAGATCCAATGCTGCTCCTAAACGCTGTTGCCAGTTTTTAGAATATGGAACTGTTTTGGCTGACAAGATTTGAAACTGCCAAGAGTGCTGCAACTCAAAACGAGCGAGGCACAAATCGATACCGTCAAGAGAGGTCCCTGACATGACGCCTAGAACAGTGTAGTGTGACTTGTTTTTAGAGTTTGACTTGGTCATCGTTATTTTTACATCTATTTACTATGCACGCATAGTAAATTTTTTATATATTTGGAACACAAAATATAAATGTTATGAATTTCTCCTTTTCTGAAGAACATCTAATGGTTCGCGATGCAGCTCGTGATTTTGCACAAACCGAATTGCTTCCAGGCGTTATTAAACGTGATGAACTCCAAGAATTTCCTGACAATTTAGTAAAAAAAATGGGAGCGCTTGGTTTTATGGGAATTATGGTTGATCCCCAATATGGTGGTAGTGGTATGGATACCATTTCGTATGTTCTGATTATGGAAGAGCTTTCTAAAATAGATGCGTCAGCTGCTGTGATTGTATCGGTCAATAATTCATTGGTTTGTTATGGCATTGAAGCTTATGGCACAGCGGCACAAAAAGAAAAATATTTACCCAAATTAGCAGCTGGCGAACACATCGGTGCTTTTTGTTTGAGCGAACCTGAAGCGGGTAGCGATGCTACATCCCAACAAACGACGGCTTTAGACAGAGGGGATCATTATGAAATTAATGGTACTAAAAACTGGATTACTAATGGCGGACGCGCCGATGTATATGTTGTAATTGCACAAACAGACCGTAGTAAAGGCTCAAAAGGGATCAATGCTTTTATAATTGAAAAAGGTATGGCTGGTTTTGAAATTGGCCCCAAAGAAGACAAGCTCGGTATTCGCGGAAGCGACACCCATACTCTGCAGTTTAATGCTGTTAAAGTCCCTAAAGAAAACCGTATCGGTGCTGATGGATTTGGATTTAAATTTGCAATGAAAACACTTTCTGGTGGACGTATTGGTATTGCGGCTCAAGCCTTAGGCATTGCTTCCGGTGCTTACGAATTAGCGTTGGCGTACTCCAAACAACGTAAGGCGTTTGGTACCGAAATTTATAACCACCAAGCGATCGCATTTAAACTGGCTGATATGGCAACGGACATTGAAGCGGCCCGCCATATGGTAATGAAAGCCGCTTGGGATAAAGATCAAGGGGCTTCGTATGACACGTCTAGCGCTATGGCAAAGTTATTTGCCTCAAGAATTGCGATGGAACACACCGTCGAAGCAGTACAGATTCACGGCGGAAACGGTTTCGTGAAAGACTATCACGTGGAACGTTTGATGCGCGATGCTAAAATTACCCAGATTTACGAAGGGACTTCCGAAATACAAAAAATAGTGATTTCTCGTGCGGTGCTTAAACGGTGATTCTAGAGTTAGTTGATCGATTTAAAATCATTTTTTTGCAACCAATTTATTTTTAAGCCGCCTACATTTTAATATTAAGTTTATTTTATTTTTTAAATGGAACTTTAATTGCCACCTTTTCAATCGAAAATAATTGTGTAAATGCTAAAGATTAAGTTATATATACACCTCAAAAAACTTATAGTTTCAGTGATTCTAGGCAGCTCTATACTTGGGCTTATCTCTTGTGATCGACCACACTGTAAGACTGAAAATATAATCTTTACAGCTCATCCGCCTGAATCAAAGGTCTATAAAGACGAACTCGTTAGGCAACTAAAAACTGTTGATCCATCACAACTAAGCTATTGGCTTCAAAAATACGAGATTCACAATGAAAAAGAAGCCTTATCCTTTTACATTCAGGGTGGCGGATTATGTGCTGTGCTCTACTTAACAATGAACCGTTGGGAAAAACTAGAATTGCTTAGAGCAAAAAAAAGGAATTTCGTATCGTGGTGCAGAATTTACGAACTTAAAATTTGAAATTGTTACAGATTCGATGTCGACAAAATTCATCTATAAAACATTTGACAGAACAGTGGATTAAAAAAAGCTTCTGTACCACTAAAAGTTTACGGACTTAGTAGGCTATTAAAAAATGAAGTCATTAGTACTAAAAAATAAATACAACCAAAATCGTTACATAACGCATTAAAATTGATTGCTATTGAACCTCTTTTTTCGTAAATTGAAAAAACATTTACTAGGAGTCGAAGTTCATTTCAAAGAGACACTTAAAACCAAATGCTTGAATAAATGAGTAAAAAAATAATGTGGGGAATAATTGGTTTAGGAAAAATAGCAAACAAATTTGCAGCCGATTTACAGTACTCAGAAACAGCACAATTGTATGGGGTTGCTTCACAAGATTTGAATAAAGCTAAAAAATTCAGCACAAAATACAATGCTCAAAAGTACTATGGTTCCTATCAAGCCTTAGCTAATGCTCCTGAAATAGATATTATCTACGTGGCAACCCCACACTTATTTCATTTCGAAAATACCATGATGTGTCTAAAACAAAACAAGGCTGTTTTATGTGAAAAACCAATGGGAATGAACGCTAAAGAAGTTAGGCTTATGATCGAAGAAGCAAGCACTCGAAATTTATTTTTAATGGAAGGCCTTTGGACGCGATTTATCCCTGCAACCGAAAAGTTAATTGAACTCCTAGCACAAAACGTTATTGGCCAGGTTACATCTCTACAGGCCGATTTTGGTTTCAAAGGCGATTCAAACCCAGAAAACAGAATTTTTAACAAAAACCTTGGGGGCGGTTCATTATTAGATATTGGTATTTATCCTATTTACCTCAGTCTCTTAGTCCTTGGAATCCCTACAGACATCACAGCGACGGCACAACTAACAGAAACAGGTGTGGATCGTTTTTGTGCTATGGAATTTCACTATGACAATGGTGCAAAAGCAAATCTGGAATCGACCATTGTGGCAGATACACCAACCGAAGCATTCCTCCATGGAACGACTGGCACTCTAAAACTTCACCGTCAATTTCATCATACTGAGAAAATTACACACACCCATAATGACGAAGTCACTATTTTAGACATCAAGTACAAAGGCAATGGATATATACACGAAATTGAAAAAGTAAATAGTTGTTTTTTAAATCGCGATATTGAGAGCTCAAAACTACCTTTACAGATGAGTCTCGATTTGAGTGTAGTAATGGGCACGATTAAAAACAAAATTGGTTTGAAGTATGACTCCCAAAGAACACCTTTTCTAAACAAATAAACACATGTACAATCTTCCCTATTACAAAGAACAAGATGAAACCGTTATTAATGAATTTCTAGCAGCAAATCCGTTTGCTTTTCTAACAGGCTGCGGTTCCGAAAACACGCCTGTAGCGACACAACTACCTCTGTTTGTTGAAGAAATAGAGGAGCGTAAAGTACTCCGTGGTCATCTCATGAAAAATACGGACCATCACAAAGCTTTTTTGCACTCTAAAAATGTACTTGCCGTTTTTGCAGGTAAACATACCTATGTGAGTGGTTCTTGGTACAGCAATCCCCATTCAGCGTCTACATGGAATTATATGAGTGTCCATGTTAAGGGAGAAATCACGTTTTTAGGAGCTGATGATCTCGAGACCATTTTAAGACAAACTAGTCTGCATTTCGAAGGTCAAAACGAGCAGTCTCCAACAGCTTTTGACAATTTACCTTCTGCGTTTAAATCACAGGCGATGCCATTAATTACAGCCTTTGAAATTGAAATCACGGCTATTGAAACTGTTTTTAAATTAAGTCAAAATAGAGACGCTGAAAGCTACAAAAACATCATTAGAGAGCTTAAAAAACAGGATAGCGATGCTAGAGTGATTGCCAGCGAAATGGAAAAAAGAGTTAAGAAATTATTCCCTAAATAACACTTGTGGATATTCCATATAGCACTTCCTGCGTGGAAATTGCTTATATTAGGCTTACTCAAAAGGGGTTAGCATCCAAAAACAATCTTTATGCAATTCAAAGACAACAGCGTTCTGATCACTGGTGGAGCTTCTGGTATTGGAAAAATCATGGCACGTTTGCTATTGGAACACGGGGCAAAAGTCATTATTTGGGATATTGATGAATCGAAAACAACAGCCGTGATTTCTGAGTTGTCTGCTCTTGGAGTTATTGTGGGCTATACCGTCGATATTTCGAGTAAAAAACAAATAAAAGACACGGCAAAAAAAGTAAAACAAACGTTTGGCGGGATTGATATTCTTATCAATAATGCAGGTATAATTATTGGCGATTATTTTCATCAGCACAATACATCAAACATCCTCAAAATGATGGATGTTAATGCAATGGCGCCAATGGTCATTACGTCCGAGTTTTTGCAAGAGATGTTAGCTAAGAACTCTGGACACATCTGTAATATTGCTTCTTCAGGAGGACTGATTTCTAATCCAAAAATGGCGGTCTATGCCGCAAGTAAATGGGCCTTAATCGGATGGTCTGACAGCCTACGTCTTGAGATGAAACAGTTGAAAAAAAACATAATTGTCACGACTATTCTGCCCTATTATATTAGCACTGGAATGTTTGAGGGGGTGCGATCGAAAATTCCAATTCTAAATCCTGAAACTACAGCCCTTAAAATCATTAAAGCCATTGAAAAAAATAAAAAAATGGTAACTATACCTGGCTATACATATCGATTCACACGATTTTCACAAGCCATCTTACCTTTTAATATGTTTGATTGGTTTGCAGGAAGTGTATTGGGAATTTATTCGACTATGGAACATTTTACAGGGCGTAAAAAGTGATGAAACTCCAACTTAGTATAAAAACCAAAACGCTCACGGTTCATAAAAAAACGTATTTTGATAAGAGGTGTAATTTGTGCGGACTTGTTACGTCTAAAAAAAATAAACACATGAAACAAATCATCACTATAGCATTACTAGTAATTGGCTATTCTATTAGTGCACAATCCATAGATTATAATCTTAGTAAAAAAGGATATGTAGCTGAAGGCTATGATGTCGTGGCTTATTTTAGTCAAAGTGCTAAAAAAGGGTCTAAAAAATATAATACTGAGCATGATGGTGTACAGTATCTGTTTTCATCTCAAGAAAACCTGGATACTTTCAATGAAACCCCTGAAAAGTTTGTGCCTAAATACGGCGGTTATTGCGCATATGCCATTGGAGCAAAAGGAATAAAAGTGGATATTGGTCCAAAAACTTTTGAAATAAGAGACGGAGAGCTTTACCTGTTTTATAATTCATGGGGGAATAATACGCTCGAAACTTGGTTAAATGGCCCTACTGAAGACTTAAAAGCTAAGGCCGACAAGAATTGGGAAAAATTAAAATAGATTTCGTTTTAAAGCACGCTATCTTGTATCCGTAAACCCCTTCAAGCAAGGCGTTATTTATGAACTTAATTTACTGTCTAATACTAGGGTTTTTGACTGCTATTCTTGGCGCTCTACCTTTAGGAACTACTAATGTGGCTGTCATTAATACAACTCTAAAAGAAACTATTCAAAGTGCTTTAAAAATTGTCTATCCTGCCGCAATTGCTGAAGTGATTTTGGTGTTAATTGCGCTCTATGCCAATGCAACTCTGTTGGCTTTTATTGACCACAATATTTGGGTGCAATATTCAATTGTAGTGATTTTACTTGTGCTTGGCGCCTATTTATTTTTTAAGAAAAATAAGGAGATGCCGCACACAAAAAGAAAACTGAAAATTTCTAAACCACTTCTTGGATTCATCTTAGGCATGGTCAATCCAGCTGTTTTAATGTATTGGTTAGTTGCAATTACGTTCCTAAATAAAAAAATAATGCATTTAGATTTATCTATAAATGACACACTATTACTACTGTTTTTGATTGGGGTCTTTTTTGGAAAAGTAGTCACCTTATATGGTTTTGGTAAATTCAGTCATCAACTCTCACTGAAAACACACCACATCAGTACAAAAGTAAATCAAATCATTGGTGTTTTGTTAGCGATTGTTTCCATAGTACAATTTATTAAGATAGTGTATGTTTGATAATCCCTCCATAAAATAAAAGAATTGTCTGCAACCCCAATTACTATTAAAAATCGTTCATCAAAAAATTCTATTATAAATCACTTTATAACAGGGTTTAAAATAGAACGGATTAACGTATCTTGCCCTCCTGTTTGAAGATAGAACTTATGGGACATACTACATTATTTAATTATATCAAAGATGTGCTTGAAAACCAACCAAAAAATTGGTTGAAATTAACTACACATCGCTTGGATATTTACGATGAAAGTTCCGCTAAACGTCAATTCCTAAACCAATTTGAAACGTTATTTAATAACAATAATTCAGACCCCTCTGCGCTAAACAATCTCCCTACAGCTTATGACTACATTCGATTAGGACATCCCTTCTCGTGTGTGTTAGAATGGACTGTTGCTAAAATACAACAGCTAAACCCAGACAACGTTATCAGTTTTTCTTCTGAGACTGCTCCTATTATGGCCATTCTTAGAACAAACGTATTAAATCATAAAAACACTCAAATTCTCTATACCGATGAATTGCCTAGTTTTTTTGATACTGAACTATTAAAATCGGTTTACGGCTATCGTTTTGAGTTAAAAAAAATAGAGAAACTGTCAAGCATTCCAACGTTTGAGGGAAGCACCATTTTCATAGCTCAACAGGCCGAAATTGGAACTATTGATCTTGATGCAAAAATTGACTTTCTAGTCAATTTTCAAGCTCATTTGGGGAGTATTTTGTTAGTGAACGGCGCACATAATAATGCCTATATTTCAGAAATTCAACACGTCAGAAGACGAGAAACCATTGCAATGACACCTGCCAACTGTCTTAGGCTATTGAAAACTATTACATCGCTAACACCTTCAGAAAAAAACAGTAATCTCGAAGCACACAAAGCAACAGTCTTGGATGCTATAGCGACCATAACAAACTCATCGACAAAAGCAGTTGTTGGTTCGAGTGGGTTGTCTATCCAATATGCAATTATGATGGGGCTTATTCATGATGCACAAGATAACCACAAAGGGAAAGCTATCAAATTTATTGTGCCACCCAATTGTTACGGGGGCACAAACGATCAAGCTCGACGTGTGGCGGCTTGTATTGATAATGTATCCATAGTAGATCTACCTGTTGATGGCGGTAATGATATGGTACAAAGTATTGACCGAATTTTAACTCAAATTGCTGCTGAGGACGCAATTCCTTATATTATTGCTGAAATCCCTACAAATCCGCGTGTCGAAGTTCCAGATTTAGTACAATTACAGGCCGTTTTAAGCAAAGTTCGAAAAACTTCCACTGGAGCAACGGCAATCGATCCTGTTTTTATTTTAGATCAAACTTTTTGTCCAAATATGCACTTTTTAGGGGATGGAGCTATTCTTTCTTCGGTACGAACTATTTCGTATGTGAGTGGATCAAAATTCCCAAGTGGCGGTCGTTGTACTGCAGGCTACTGTATCGGAAACACAAAAACAGATGCGTTGATGGATAAAGTTGAGTTGCATCTTGAACTGTCTCGAAATGCAGCAACACCTCTTCAAATTGAAGTTTTAGCTACTCAAATGCCTTCGATGAACCAACGCATACATCAAGCGTATCAAAACACTCGAGCATTTGTAAACTATATACAAGAAACCTTACCTGAAGCGAAAATTAATTTTGTTTCAGAAAATTTAGCGCATCAAGGATTCACACCTTCTGTATTTTCTCTAGACCTTCCTACCAAAGGAAAATCGACGGAAGAAAAAGAAGCCTTCAAGAGAGCTTTAAATCTTAAATTAATTCGTTTAATGATTACAGAGATTCCTAGCGAGAGCACGTTTTGTGTAAGTTATGGACAGCTCAATGGGAGTTATTGGACCATTCCTGCCACTTCCACTCAAGGGACTACTAAGGAAGGCGACAAAGATTATATTGTACGTGTATCCATGTCTCCTAATTTGGATCTTGAACTACATAAAAAAGTCTTTTTAAAATTTGTCAAAGAAATTTAAGACTTTCAACTTCGTACTTTTTTTTGAATATGGTGTAACGCTTTAGTTTTATATTCAATCTGATGATAATGCAGTAAAAACAAGTATTGATAACCCATTAGAAATAATTATGTAAATTAGTGCTTCATAAATCCACCATTTCGAATATGAAACTAAACTTATTATCTTGTGATGCGCAACGCCCAGATCGAAGATCAATTGCTAAATGTATTGTCGAAATCTCATCTCATATCCAAGGATCACTAGCAAATGAACTTACCGACATCCTTTTAGAAGGAGATGCTGTTGATATTGAGATCAATGATAAAAATTCTGGTTCTGCTTTAAGAGCATTACGGAAACTAAGTATCGACTACGAAATTATAGACTAAATTCTATGTCCTGTTTCTAAATACGTGCATCTATAAAAGCTATAGCTGTTACCTCAATTGCTATAATTACATTCGCTCTTAACGCCTATAGATCGATGAATTTGACTTTGGCTTGTTATTTGCAGATTAAGTTCTGAAGCAGTCCCTTTATTAAATACCCTAACCTACTTATTACACTTATGATTTTAATTATTCTTTTTTTAGCCGCCTGTTTTCTGGCCTACACAAATGGTGCAAATGACAATTTTAAAGGCGTTGGGACATTGTTTGGAAGTGGAACCACCAATTACAAAAAAGCCATAACTTGGGCCACTACTACTACCTTTGCAGGATCAATAGCAGCAATTTTTTTAGCCAACACACTTGTGAAAAATTTTTCTGGCAAAGGGTTAGTTCCTGATGCTTTAATTCATACGCCTGCATTTGCAATTTCAATAGCTATTGGCGCTGCCTTGACTGTGTTTTTAGCCACAAAAATAGGAATGCCTATATCAACAACCCATAGCTTGGTAGGGGCTTTATTTGGCAGTGGATTGGTTGCTGTTGGGTCTGCATTTAATTTTTCAAAATTAGGGGGCACATTTTTAATGCCTTTAATTGTCAGTCCTCTTATGGCTGCCGTTGTTAGTTTAGTGGTTTATATTATTTTTAGAAAAATCAGAACAGTCATAGGGCTCACCAAACAAAGCTATATTTATGTAGGCACAGAGAGAATTCCAGTTGTAAAGACAATAAATACAAATTAGTTTGTAGCGATTCAATCCGGAACTCTAAAAACAATCACAATTCTTGACAAAAAAGAGTACATCGAAACGTATAATGGAAAATTCTTGGGAATACATTTTCAAAAGATACTGGATATTTCACATTATATAAGCGCTGGTATAGTCAGTTTTGCGAGAGGGCTAAATGATACTCCAAAAATTGTTGGGTTGCTTATCGTTATTAACGCCTTAGATATTAAATGGGGAATGAGTGCCGTTGCCATTGCTATGGCTGTTGGCGGTTTGTTAAACGCAAAAAAAGTAGGCAAAATGATCAGTAAAAAAATCACCCCTATGAATAGTGGTCAAGGGTTTACAGCAAACTTAATCACAGGACTTTTAGTAACAACAGCAAGTATTCATGGGTTGCCGGTTTCAACAACACATGTTTCAGTAGGCTCTATATTTGGAATCGGAACACTGACTAAAAAGGCTGATTTGAAAGTAGTTCGAAATATTTTGATGTCTTGGCTTTTGACCTTACCAATTGCAGCTGTTTTTAGCGCACTTATTTATTGGTTACTTTTGTTTATATAAGCTAAAAAAATAATTTTGAAACAAATCCTACACAAAACCATTTTACAATTTACGGTACTTGTTTTATTAGTAGTCATTTGTATTGGAATCACATCTCAAAGAGAAGCGCCTTCAACAAAACAAAAGGGTGCACATGTTTTTGGGCACCTTGATTCAATAAATCTACAACCCTTTGTAAAAAATAATTACAACTGGATTACGTTAGTTCCATTTAGTGGACAAAATGATGTGGACAGTCCTACCCTAGTGTATCATCGAAGAAATCGTTTGGAAAGTATTCGTAGAGATTCGGTTTGGAGAGCTCAAATAGCGGTTGCGCATGCAATGGGATTTAAGGTGTTCCTTAAACCTCATATTTGGATCCACTCTCCAAAAGAAGGCAAATGGCGATCTGATATTTATCCTAGCAGTGAAGCCCATTGGGAAAGTTGGAAAAAAGAGTACCGTGATTTCATACTACTCTACGCTAAGATTGCCGTAGAAAGCGGAGTAGAACTGTTTTGTATTGGCACAGAGTTATCGCGACTATCGGTAGAGAAACCTGAGTTTTGGACAGCACTCATAAAAGAGGTGAGAAACATATATTCTGGAAAACTCACTTATGCTGCGAACTGGATGAACGAGTTTGAACACATACAGTTCTGGAATGATCTGGATTATATAGGCATTCAGGCTTATTTTCCACTAACAAAACATTCAAGCCCTAGTGTAAAACAAATTTCTGAAGGTTGGAAAAAACACCTACCATCAATGGAACTTATACATGAGAAATTTCATAAGAAAATTCTATTTACCGAAATGGGGTATAAAAGCACAACCGATAGTGCTATAAAACCCTGGCAATGGATAGAAAATTACGCAGATCACAAAGACCTTGTTTCCTATGAAACCCAAGCCAATTGTTATAAAGCTTTTTTTAATGAGGTTTGGAATAAAGAGTGGTTTGAAGGCGTACACATTTGGCAATTACGAAGTGATTATGTAGCTGCTACTCCTAGATCAGATTTGGATTTTACCCCTCAAGGAAAACCAGCAGAAGTTGTGATTGCTAAAGCGTTTGAATAAATTTATCATATAAAGACAAAAAAAATCCCTAACATTGTTGTTAGGGATTTTCAAAAAAGGCGGTGACCTACTCTTCCACAAGTGTAGTACCATCGGCGCTAATGGGCTTAACTGCTCTGTTCGGGATGGAAAGAGGTGAGCCCCATTGCAATAACCACCTTAGGGTTATTTGTAACT
>Ga0206128_1002260_pt1 | contig 17634 bp, 19 predicted proteins | sample Helgoland_Spring_7_FD_148601 | JGI IMG/M metagenome (GOLD analysis project Ga0206128, IMG submission 148601) | Pelagic subsurface seawater microbial communities from Kabeltonne, Helgoland, North Sea - Helgoland_Spring_Bloom_20160426_1 | ecosystem: Environmental > Aquatic > Marine > Epipelagic ... | reverse complement strand
GGCACCTCGCACGTGGGCGCTCTACCTTCATGGTCGAAATGGTGGAAACCGCCGCGATCCTTAATCAAGCGGATGAAAACGCGCTGGTGATCCTCGATGAAATCGGGCGCGGCACGGCAACCTACGATGGCCTCTCCATCGCTTGGGCGACGCTCGAACATCTTCACGATGTAAACAAATCCCGCGCGCTGTTCGCCACGCATTATCACGAGTTAACCAACCTTACCGCCAAACTCGCTGGCGCAGAAAACGCCACTGTGTCCGTGCGCGAGTGGGAGGGTGACGTTATCTTCTTGCACGAAGTCATCAAAGGCGCTGCAGACAGAAGTTACGGGGTCCAAGTAGCCAAACTCGCCGGCCTTCCCGCCGCGGTCGTTGAACGTGCGCGCATTGTTTTAGATGCGCTCGAAAAAGGCGAACGTGAAGGCGGAGGTCAGAAAGCCGTCATTGACGATCTACCGCTTTTCTCAGCCACGCCACCGCCGCCACCAATTCAAACGAAACAATCCCCGGCCGTAGACATGCTCAAAGACATTCACCCAGATGACCTAAGCCCGAAAGAGGCGCTAAACCTCATCTACAAGCTAAAAGAGGCGTCGCAAACTTAATCGCGACGCCCCTCTTCATCTTTCAAAATAAACTTAATCCCAAGCCATCAACCAGGCGTTGAGCTTACGCCGACTTGCGCAGGTCGCAGCAAGCGGTCGTGCAGCATAAAGCCTTCTGCTGCGACTTGAATGACCTCACCCGCTTTCGTTCCTGGCACAGGCGCTTCAAACATCGCTTGATGCACCTTGGGATCAAATTTGTCGCCAACCTCAGGGGAAACAGGCACAATTCCGTGCTTTCCAAAGACGTTGACCAATTCACGCATCGTCAGTTCGACACCTTCAATCAACGCTGAGGACACTTCACGCTGCTCATCCGTTGCCGCTTCCAAAGCACGTTTCATGTTGTCGTACACAGGCAACAAGTCGCGGGCCAATTTGGATCCGCCATAGTTTTCGGCCTCACGGCGGTCCCGATCAGATCGCTTGCGCGAATTTTCAGCATCCGCCAAAGCCCGCATAAAGCGATCTTTGAACTCATCACGCTCAGCCGTCACAATCGCTAACTCATCCGCAGCCAGCTCTTCTTCCGTCGGCTCGGCCTCTTCCTCTTCCGCAAGAGCCGCCTCAAGCGCATCTACATCATCCAGAAAGCCGTCTTCATCACGCTCTGCCATATCTTTACCCTCTAACTCCGGTCGGAAATCAGCTTTCCAACCAGCTGCGCTGTGTAATCCACAATCGGCACGATCCGTCCATAATTCAGACGAGTCGGACCGATAACACCAACAGCACCAATAATTTTTCGCTCAGCGTTCATATAGGGAGAAACAACCAAAGAGGAACCCGAAAGTGAGAAAAGTTTGTTCTCAGAACCAATAAAAATGCGCACACCATCGCCATCTTGGGTAAGTTCCAGAAAATCAGCGATATCACGCTTGCGTTCAAGGTCATCAAAGAGCGTTCTGATACGCTCCAAGTCCTCCTCTTCCGCTTCACCCGCAAGCAAATTAGAGCGTCCGCGCACGATAAGGCGTTCGTGATGTTCGCCCTCGTCTTGCCAAACCGCCAATCCGCTGTCGATCAAATCGCGTGCAAGTTTATCTATCTCTTGCCGTCGCGCTTTGATTTCGTGCCGCATGACAGTTTGCAACTCAGACAGCGTGCGCCCCTCCATCAAAGCATTCAGAAAATTCGCAGCTTCACGCATAGAGCTCGGTGTTTGACCGGGCGGCGGCGTGAAAAGACGGTTCTCAACATGACCATCGGCAAAGACCAGAACCACCAGTGCGCGATCCGTCGAAAGGGAAACGAACTCAATATGCTTTATTGGTGCCTCATGTTTTGGCGTCAAAACAAGCGAAGCGCCTTGCGTGACACCCGACAAAGCAGAGCCGACACGATCCAACAAATCACCCACGTCAGAACCATTGCCGACGGTCGAGTTGATCTTATCGCGGTCATCATTATTCAGATCGTCCACTTCCAACAAGCCATCCACGAACATGCGCAGACCCTTTTGCGTCGGCACGCGACCCGCGCTGATATGTGGACTTCCGAGCAGGCCCAAAAATTCCAAATCCTGCATCACATTGCGGATCGTCGCGGCGCTCACCTTTTCCGACAGGGATCGCGTCAACGTACGCGATCCGACAGGTTCGCCGTTCGCCAAGTATCCCTCGACAATCTGGCGAAACACCTCGCGCGAACGATCATTCATTTCCGATAAAAGCTGTGGACTGTCCTGCATTGTCACCACCTATAATACCAATGTATTAAGACCGCCCTGCGCGCCAAAGGTCAATCGGGGTTGCGCACTCCTATCGCGCGCCTGTATCCCCTAGCCAAATCGAAAGGATAATCTCATGCGACCTTCAGGACGTGAACTAGACGAAATGCGCGCCGTTTCAATCGAGACGAACGTAACGAAACACGCCGAAGGGTCGTGCATGATCAAGATGGGTGACACCCATGTCCTTTGTACAGCAACTGTCGAAAACCGCGTGCCGCCTTTCATCAAAGGGTCCGGTCTCGGGTGGGTTACGGCCGAGTATGGCATGCTTCCTCGCTCTACGACTTCGCGTATGCGTCGTGAAGCAACTGCGGGTAAGCAAGGCGGGCGTACCGTTGAAATTCAGAGACTAATTGGGCGTTCTTTGCGCGCAGGCGTTGATCGCGTTGCGATGGGTGAACGTCAAATCACTGTCGACTGTGATGTGATCCAAGCTGATGGCGGTACGCGTTGCGCCTCTATCACAGGGGGTTGGGTTGCTTTGAAGCTTGCCGTAAACAAGCTGATCAAAGCAGGCGATATCGTCTCTGATCCGCTGGTCAGCCCCGTTTCTGCAATCTCTTGCGGCATCTATGCAGGTCAGCCTGTGCTTGATCTCGATTACCCCGAAGATTCTGAGGCAGGTGTTGATGGTAACTTCATCATGCTCGCCAACGGTCAAATGATCGAAGTCCAGATGAGCGCCGAGGGCAGTACATATTCACGTGATCAAATGAACCTTCTGATCGATCTCGCTGAAAAAGGTGTTTCTGAACTCTCCGCGATGCAATTGGCTGCCACTGCATGAGCAGAAAGTTCGCTGAATCCACGCTTTTGATTGCCACTCACAACGCAGGCAAGCTCGAAGAAATGCGCGAATTGCTGACCCCTTTTGGGGTAAGCGTCGTCGGCGCTGCGGAGAAGAACCTGCCAGAACCGATCGAGACTGAAGATAACTTCATCGGCAACGCGCGCATCAAAGCCCACGCCGCTGTAAAGGCGACTAGCCTGCCCGCTTTGTCCGATGATAGTGGCATCGAGGTGGAAGCGCTGAACAATGAACCCGGTGTTTACACGGCCGACTGGGCCGAAACGCCCAACGGTCGTGACTTTGTAATGGCGATGACCAAAACACACGACAAGCTTGAAGCGGTTAACGCCCCTCACCCCCGTCGCGCGCGCTTTTGCTCTACCTTGGTGCTCGCGTGGCCTGATGGTCATGATGAGGTCTTCGTAGGGAAGGTTAACGGGACGCTGGTTTGGCCCATGCGCGGTTCTGTTGGCCACGGCTATGACCCAATGTTCATGCCCGACGGCTATGATATCACTTTTGGTGAGATGACGTTCGAAACGAAAAACCAAATCAGTCATCGCGCCGATGCATTTGCAAAATTGGTTAAGGGCTGCTTTGAGCGCTGATTGGCAAAATGGCGGTTTCGGCATTTATGTGCATTGGCCCTTTTGCCAAGCCAAATGTCCCTACTGCGATTTCAATTCCCATGTTTCACGTGAAATAGACGAGCGTCGCTGGCTCAACGCATATCTTGCCGAACTCGACCGCGCCGCTGCCGAACTGCCTGGTCGCGTGGTTAACGCTGTCTTCTTTGGTGGCGGCACACCCAGCCTGATGCATCCCGACACCGTCGCTGCGATCATCGAACGCATTCGCAAACATTGGCCGATGCCGAATGATCCAGAGATCACCCTCGAAGCAAATCCCGGTTCCGTCGAGGCTGGCCGTTTCCGTGGATATGCCGACGGCGGCGTCACGCGGATATCGATGGGGGTGCAGGCGCTCAACGATCGTGACCTCAAACGCCTTGGTCGCATCCATACTGTTGATGAAGCCAAGAAAGCCTTCGAAATCGCGCATTCAACTTTTGAGCGAGTTTCTTTTGATCTTATCTACGCAAGGCAGGACCAAACGCTCGAAGACTGGAAAAAAGAGCTGAATGAGGCCCTTTGTTTGGCGATCGATCATCTGTCACTTTATCAGCTAACTATCGAGAAAGGCACGGCTTTTTCGGATAGATACGAAAAAGGCGGTCTCACAGGGCTTCCTGTCGAGGACCTCGCCGCAGATATGTACGACGTCACAAACGAGCTCTGTGAGAGAGCCGGTTTATTTGGCTATGAAGTGTCCAACTACGCGAAAGTCGGAGCCGAATCTCGGCACAATTTGATCTACTGGCGTTATGGTGATTACCTCGGCATCGGCCCCGGTGCACATGGTCGCCTGACAATTGACGGTGTGAAATACGCGACGGAGCATTTCAAAATGCCAAACGCTTGGCTCGAAAATGCGGAACGTGGTCGCGGCGAGAAAATCCGTGATGCTCTGAGCGGGACAGATCAAGCGAACGAATATTTGATCATGGGTCTTCGGATCACAGAGGGTATCGACACAACTCGGCTCGAGAACCTAGCTGGTGCCAAAATCGACACCACCGCTTTGACCCATCTGACAGACTTAGGCTTGATCGAACAAAGTGGCTCGCATCTGCGAACCACTCCTCAAGGTCGTCTACTACTCAATTCAGTGATCGGCGAATTGATCTATTAACTGATGCTCAGAATGCGACAGATCTCATCTAGTTGATCCAAAGACGCGTACTTAATTGTAACCTGACCCGACTCCCCGCCAGCTTTGTGATCAACTTGGACAGATAGACCCAAAGCCGCAGACAAGTCATTTTCCAGCGCTTTAGTGTCTGCATCCTTTTCCGAACCAGCGCTCTTTGAACGCGTCGTACTGGAGGATCCGCCATCATCCTTCTTCTTTGCCAAAGCTTCTGTGGCGCGAACCGACAAGCCCTGCGCCACAACCTGCTTTGCTAAGCCAGATGGATCATCCGATGTAATCAAAGCACGCGCATGACCTGCTGAGAGCTTTCCCTCAACCAACAGTTCCTGAACGTCAGCAGGAAGATGCAAAAGACGCAATAAATTGGCAATATGGCTACGGCTTTTGCCCAGCTCCTCAGCAAGTTTCTCCTGCGTATGACCAAACTTATCCATCAATTGCCGAAAACCTGCCGCTTCCTCAACAGGGTTAAGATCAGCACGCTGAATGTTCTCGATGATCGCAACTTCCAGAACCTCTGTATCCGTAAAATCGCGCACCAGAACAGGAATTTCATGCAATTGCGCCATCTGCGCAGCACGCCAACGGCGTTCACCCGCGACAATCTCGTACTCGCCATTACCTGTCGAACGCTTGCGTACGATAAGTGGCTGAATGATGCCCTTTGCTTTGATGGAAGCTGATAGGTCCCGAAGATGCTCGTCCGTGAAACTCCGTCGCGGCTGATCAGGGTTGGGGAAGACTTTCTCAACCGGCACGATCAGGTCCGGGCGCGCAGAACTACTTGATGAGCTTGTGCGTTCTGGACCGACGTCAGCCATCAAAGCCGAAAGGCCACGACCCAAACCACGGTTTTTCTTCATATCTGCCATGTTCGTCTCCGTTTAAGCCGAAAGTTTAGCGTTGTTTGCAATAACTTCACGCGCAAGATCGCCGTAAGCTTTCGCGCCTTTTGACATCGGATCATAATCCAGAACCGGCACTGCAAAAGATGGCGCTTCGCTCACACGCACATTTCGCGGTATCTTCGTTTGAAATACGATATCACCTAAATTTTCTCGAGCGTCGTTTTCAACCTGTTGTGACAAGTTGTTGCGCGCATCAAACATAGTCAAAACAACGCCCTCAATGCGTAAGTTGGGATTGGCAGTTTGACGTACTTCACGAATTGTCAGCATCAACTGCGACAAACCTTCCAGCGCGAAAAACTCGCTCTGCAACGGGACAAGCACAGAGTGCGACGCGACCATCGCGTTTACTGTCAGTAAATTCAACGAAGGAGGACAATCGATCAGGATATAGTCAAACGCGTAGTCGTCCATCAACGGCTGCCGCAATGCATCATGCAATAGAAAGCTGCGTTTCTCATTCGACATAAGCTCTATGTCGGCAGAACTTAGATCAACCGTTGCTGGAACTATCTTTAAACCATCGGTTGCCGTGTCCAAAATAACGTCGGACAAAGCGACGTTATCAAGCAAAAGCTCGTAGGTCGTGTATTCCCGCGCGCTTCCTTCAATTCCAAGGCCGGTCGATGCATTTCCTTGTGGATCAAGATCAATAATAAGGACACGTAGGCCTTCTGCGACCAAAGACGCCGCAAGATTGATCGTCGTCGTCGTCTTTCCAACGCCACCCTTTTGGTTGGCAATCGCTACAATTTTCGTATCCGTAGATCGCGTAGGGTCAGACATGTTCAATCCCGTTAATGCGTAAAATGACAGCTTCGTCGCTCGTTTCACTTTTTATCGCTTCATACTCAAAGCGCCATGAGTCTTGTGCGGCTTGCAGTTCTTTTTCCCAACTCGCCCCTTTTTGAAAGAGACACGTCCCTTTCGGTGCAAGATGCAAGTCCGCGAACTCTAGCAGCTTTGTGAGGTCTGCGAGGGCGCGTGCGGTGAGTACATTGGCGTTTTGTGGAGGCAATTTTTCAATTCGTTCTGCGTAGACCTGAACTTTGCAGTCCGTCTCCCGCGCGACGGTACGCAAGAAAGCGCATTTGCGTTGATCGCTCTCCACCAGCGCTATCTGCCGATCAGGTGAATGTTCTTTAGACAGAATTGCGAGAACCATACCAGGAAAGCCACCACCAGAGCCGATGTCCAGCCAGTTAGTTGTAGTTTCAGCACCCAATTGGAAAACTTGAGCGGAATCCAAAATATGACGCTCCCAAATGTCATTGAGCGTCGCTTTAGAAACCAAATTTATCTTTGGGTTCCATTTCAACAGAAGCGATTCATAGTGCTTTAGACGCTCCATTGTTTCACGTGAAACATTCAATCTGCCAAGACTCTCGCTCATACTAAGCTCGCTTTCGCTGACGCAATTTCGCTAACAGCAGTGTCAACGCTGCAGGAGTCATCCCATCAACGCGTCCCGCTTGAGCAATATTCATTGGTTGCACGCGGCCAAGCTTCGACTTTAGCTCATTTGATAAACTATCAATGGCGTCATAATCGAAGTTTGCGGGAATTACCTGCGCTTCATCACGTTTCAAAGCGTCAACATCCTTTTGTTGACGCGCAATGTAGTTTGAATAAAGCGCATCGCGCTCAACTTGCTCAGCAATCTCTTTGTCCGTGTCTGACAACTCTGGGAAAAGTCCCAAAATGTCAGCAAAAGCAACATCAGGAAACGCCAAAACCTGTACGCCATCTCGTCGATTACCGTCTTGGTTCACTGAAACGCCGCCCGCGTTTATCTCTTTGGGTGTCAATGACCGAGACTTCAGCGTCTCCACAACAACCGCGATGCATGCTTTCTTCTTCTCGAACATATCGGCTCGTGTCTTTCCAACACAGCCAAGCTCAATGCCTAGAGGCGTCAACCGTTGATCCGCATTGTCGGCACGCAACGAAAGCCTAAACTCCGCACGTGAAGTAAACATACGATACGGCTCTGTCACGCCTCGTGTGGTCAGATCGTCGATCATTACGCCAATATAGCTGTTAGTCCGGCTAAATATGATAGGTTCGCGATTTTGCACTGCCAAAGCAGCGTTAAGACCGGCGACTAGCCCTTGCGCGGCGGCCTCTTCATAACCCGTTGTTCCGTTGATCTGCCCCGCAAGATATAGCCCATCGTACCCCTTCACGCTTAGACGCGCGTCTAATGCGCGCGGATCGACGTAATCGTATTCAATGGCATAGCCAGGTTGAATGATCTTAGCGTCTTCCAAACCCACAATCGTTTGCACATAGGCGTGTTGAACATCTTCAGGGAGGCTAGTGGAAATTCCATTCGGATAAACGGTGTGATCACTGACACCTTCAGGCTCTAAAAAGACTTGATGGGACGTTTTGTCAGCAAAGCGCACGATCTTATCTTCGATAGACGGGCAATAACGCGGGCCAATGCCATCGATATGACCACCGTACATAGCGCTCTTTTTGAGGTTATCTTCGATCAACTTGTGTGTGCGCAAATTCGTGTGCGTGATTCCACAGTTCACTTGCGGCGCGCTAGCGCCCGAAGACATGAAGGAAAACAGCACTGGATCTTTGTCACCCGGCTGACTTTCAAGGATATCCCAGTTTATTGTACGCCCATCCAATCGTGGCGGCGTGCCTGTCTTCAAACGCCCTAACGGGAGATTAAAGCTATCAATCCGCTCCGCGAGTTTAATAGAAGGTTTGTCACCCATACGTCCACCTGGCTTTGAGACGTCGCCTATATGAATAACGCCGCGCAAAAATGTCCCTGTTGTGAGGATTACCGCTTCGCTTGATAGCTCATTGCCATCTGCCAGCATCACGCCTTTGATTGTAGAACCGTCCATGATGAAATCGACGACTTCACCTTCGATAATACTCAGATTCGTCTGCTGTTCAGTCTCTCGTAGCATTTCTGAACGATAAATCGCTCTATCAGATTGTGCTCGCGGGCCTTGGACGGCTGGACCCTTACGTCGATTAAGAAGTCGGAATTGAATACCAGCCTTGTCAGCGACACGACCCATCACACCATCGAGCGCATCAATCTCACGAACGAGATGACCTTTACCCAGACCGCCAATCGCTGGGTTACATGACATCACGCCAATTCCATCACGATTCAAAGTGACCAGCGCAGTATTCACACCCATGCGAGCGGAGGCATGAGCGGCATCACAGCCAGCGTGCCCACCACCGATAACGACAACATCAAAATGCGATTGTTTCACGTGAAACATTCCTTACTTACCAAGACAGAAGCTTGAAAAAATTTCATCCAAGAGATTCTCAACGTCTACATGACCTATGAGGCTGTTCAAAGCACGAATAGCAGACCGCATATCCTCAGCCACAAGATCATAGTGATCGGGGCCAAGAGTCCCCCCATCTTTGGCCGCGTTCAAATATTGCACCGAAGACAGCAACGCCTGACGATGCCGTTCACGCGTTGCAATACCTGCGCTAGCCGATCTTTCAAACAATGTCGTCGAGATAACTGAAACAAGGCTATCCACACCCTTGCCAGTCTTACCCGAAACGGTCATCCCGCTTTGTGACTGAAAAAGATCCGCTTTTCCAAGTATTTCGATATCACCATTCTGGGGTGTTATTGGAAGCTTTTCATTAACAGAAGACTTTAGAAAAACGCGCAGGTCGGCTGCCTTGGCGCGTTGCAAAGCACGATCGATACCGATCTTTTCTACAAAATCCTCTGTCTCGCGAAGGCCAGCGGTATCCAATATTGTTACTGCCAGACCATTCAAGTCCAGCTTAACCTCAATCACGTCCCGCGTCGTCCCTGCATATTCAGAAGTGATCGCAGCGTCGCGGCCAGCAATCGCATTGAGCAATGTGGACTTACCAATGTTAGGTGCACCAATAATCGCGACTTCGAAGCCAGTCCGAATGCGTTCAGCGGTTTTCACACCTTCTGCTTCTTTGTTGATCGCTGATTGGCTACGGTCTAGCAGCTCCAGAACTTCGGGAGTGACATCGACAGGGACATCTTCATCAGCGAAATCAATCGTTGCTTCTAGTAACGATGCTGCTCTTATCAAATCACTGCGCCAAATCTCAGCGGTTCGACCAAGATCCCCAGCGAGAACGCGCACTGCTTGTTTACGCTGCGCTTCTGTTTCCGCATCAATGAGATCAGCGAGACCTTCGACCTGAGCGAGATCGAGTTTCCCATTCTCCAAAGCGCGTCGCGTGAATTCGCCAGGTTCTGCGGGGCGCACGCCTTCGACACCTCCCAGCAGCTCCATTATGCGGGAAACAATTGCTGTACTTCCATGTAAATGAAACTCAACAACTGGTTCGCCCGTGAAACTTTTGCGATCCTCAAAGGTCAAAACCAACGCCTGATCAATCAAAGCTCCGCTAAGATCAGTCAGGTTACGAAGGCCAGTTTTGTGCGAAGACGGCAAATTGGAGCAAAACACCAAACCAGCATCCCAAGCGCGCGCGCCAGAGATACGGATAACGGAAACGCCGGCCTTGCCTTGCGCCGTCGCGAGAGCAAAAATCGTGTCCATGACACCTGCCCTATCTGGTTGTTAGGTGTTCATTGAATCAAAGAACTCGGCGTTGCTCTTTGTTTGCTTGAGCTTACCAAGTAGGAATTCAACTGCGTCTGTCGTACCCATAGGATTAAGGATACGGCGCAAAACGAAGGTTTTCTGTAGATCAACTTTGTCGATCAACAGTTCTTCCTTACGTGTGCCAGACTTAAGAATATCAATCGCAGGGAAGACACGCTTGTCAGCAATTTTACGATCCAGAACAACTTCGCAGTTACCCGTTCCTTTGAATTCCTCAAAGATCACTTCATCCATGCGCGAACCTGTGTCGATCAATGCAGTGGAAATAATCGTAAGCGATCCACCCTCTTCGATATTACGTGCGGCACCAAAGAAGCGTTTCGGGCGTTGCAACGCGTTTGCGTCAACACCACCTGTTAGTACTTTACCCGACGAAGGCACCACAGTGTTGAAGGCTCTACCAAGTCTTGTGATAGAATCAAGAAGGATGACCACATCTCGCTTATGCTCAACCAGACGTTTGGCTTTTTCGATAACCATCTCGGAAACAGCAACGTGACGCGTAGCAGGTTCGTCAAAGGTTGAGGAAACAACTTCACCCTTAACAGAACGCTGCATGTCGGTGACTTCTTCAGGACGTTCGTCGATCAGAAGGACAATCAAGTAACACTCAGGATGATTTGCTTCGATACTCGCTGCGATATTCTGTAGCAAAACGGTTTTACCAGTCCGCGGCGGCGCAACAATCAAGCAACGCTGACCTTTGCCAATTGGAGCAACCAAGTCGATGACGCGCGCGGAGCGGTCTTTGATGGTTGGATCCTCGATCTCCATCTTGAAACGTTCATCAGGGTAGAGCGGCGTGAGGTTATCAAAGGCAATCTTGTGCTTTGTCTTTTCGGGATCCTCAAAGTTGATTTGCATGACACTAACAAGGGCAAAGTAGCGCTGGTTATCGTCAGGTGCAGTAATCACACCATCCACAGTATCGCCTGTTCGCAAAGAATATTTACGGATCATTTCAGGAGAAACGTAAATGTCGTCCGGACCCGACAGATAGTTCGCCTCAGGCGAGCGCAAGAAGCCAAAACCGTCTTGCAGCACTTCGAGAACACCGTCCCCCATGATTTCCCAACCTTCATCCGCGCGTTCGCGTAGAATTTGGAACATCATTTCGCCCTTACGCATTGTGGATGCGTTCTCGATCTCTAGCTCTTCAGCCATGGAAACGAGGTTCTTAGGGCTTTGCGCTTTGAGTTGCGAAAGTGTGAGAGAGTTTTGTGTCATGAAAAACCTTTGGACAGCACGACCGATATGGCGCTGTTTGATAAAACTGAAATTAGGAGGTGCACGTTGATCCTGAACAGGCGCGCGTTGAAGCCCTATTACAGGCGCGTGCGCCTCGAGTCAAATAGCCGCTTAGAACTTCACAACGACCGATACAACGATAAGGACCATCAAAAGCGTAGGGACCTCATTCATGAGGCGATACTGACGCCCTGTGAGCTTATTTGAGCCGTTAACGAAATCTTTACGACGTTTACCTAACCATTCATGGAAGATAGTCATCGCGATCACGCTCACCGCCTTCACCCAAGGCCACCACATGGACCAATCGACAATCCCGGGTGTAAACACCAAACACAGACCAAAAATCCAAGTTGCGATCATCGCTGGCTGCATGATCACTTTGAACAGCTTCATTTCCATGTTTTGATAGGTCTCATTTAAAAGACCAGTCGGATCAACACGCTCTACATGGTTCACAAGCAATCTTGGAAAATAGAACAGCCCTGCCATCCAAGAGATCACTGCCATGATATGCAGTGATTTGATCCATGGATATGCTGAAGCGAGTAAATCTGACATGTCCTATCCTTAATAATAATAAATAAAAGATAAAAGGTTGATGATTATGTAGTGTGACCACTTTCTGTGGATTAAACAGTTTTCCACAGAAGCTTGAACATGTTGAGGACTTAGAAATTGTCTCTTCATAATGTCTTGATATCATTAATAAGTGTTTTAAAATATATACTTACCCAGAATATTGATGTGGATAACCTACTCACATTTGATGTGCAGTTTTAGAGATGCAAGAATTTTTTCTTCGCAAACTTATCCTCATCCACAGAGTAGGGATCGGTGTGCTTTTCCTTGGCGTGACGTGATATTCCCCAGCTTGCCAAGTCTCACCAAGTTGCCCAGTAATACTCCTTAACAAATCCTTCCCTTGATCCACGGACTTATCCACATGACCGCTCCCCTTATTCTAGCGTCTGGTTCTGAAACGCGGCGCGAGATGCTGCAAAACGCAGGGCTTCAGATTGAAACGATCAAGCCGCGCGTTGACGAAGACATGATGCGCGACGCGATGTTGGCGGAAGAGGCAAAGCCGCGTGATATTGCCGATGCTCTTGCGGAAATGAAAGCGCGTAAGATTAGTGAGAAACATCCGGATCGCCTTGTTCTTGGTTGCGATCAAGTCCTCGATTTTCGTGGCACGCTTTATTCCAAGGCGCGAACCAGAGAAGAGGCCGTGCAACAATTGACCGAACTACGCGGTGCGCGACATTCATTGTTAAGTGCTGCGGTGCTTTATGAGGGCGGCAAACCGATTTGGCGTCACGTTGGAACTGCGCGCTTAACCACGCGTGTCTACTCAGATGCGTTCATTCAGGATTATGTGACACGCAACTGGGAAGATGTGCGTCACTGCGTTGGCTGCTACAAACTTGAGGCTGAAGGCGTGCGTCTGTTCGCGCAGGTGGAGGGCAATCATTTCACCGTTCTTGGTCTTCCCCTGATCGAATTGGTCAATTACCTCACCCTCAAAGGGGAGCTACAGCAATGAGAGAGCAGAAAATTCCATTGGCGGGTGTGATTGGTCATCCGATTGCGCACTCGAGGTCGCCGCAGCTACATGGGCATTGGTTACGCAAATATGCGATCAAAGGGCACTACATCCCGATGGATATCGCGCCGCAAGATCTTGAAAGCACTATTCAGATGTTGCCGAAGATGGGGTTTGTCGGGTTGAACGTCACGCTCCCCCATAAAGAAGCGGTGTTGGAGCTTGCTGATCTTGTCACAGATCGGGCCAAACTCATCGGCGCTGCGAATACGCTTATTTTCCGTAAAGACGGAAAAATTCATGCGGATAATACGGACGGATACGGGTTTATGCAGAATTTGCTGCAAAGCGCGCCTAAGTGGAACCCGCGAGCAGGCCCCGCAATGGTACTGGGTGCAGGTGGCGCTGCGCGTGCGGTTCTTGCGTCGTTCATTGATATTGGCGTGCCGGAAATTTTGCTTACCAATCGAACGCGTGAACGTGCGGAGCAACTCAAGGCAGATTTCGGCGACAAGATTACTGTCGTGGATTGGGTACAAGCCGGTAATGCGATGGAGGGGGTGAATGCTGTGATCAACACCACCTCGCTCGGCATGGTCGGCAAGCCTGAGATGCGCGTACCTTTGGACGCACTTGCGCCCGGAATGTTGGTGAGTGATCTGGTCTACACACCCCTGCAAACCAAACTTTTGCGCGCGGCTACGGATGCGGGCGCGACGGCGGTTGATGGTTTAGGTATGCTTTTGCATCAAGCTGCGCCAGGTTTTGAGCGTTGGTTCAAAGTGAAGCCTGAAGTGGACGATGAACTTCGCGCGGTTGTGTTGCGATGAATTTTAAGTTGGGTCTGACGGGCTCCATCGGGATGGGCAAATCGACAACTGCGCAAATGTTCGCGGATGCAGGTTGCGATGTTTGGGACGCGGATGCGGCTGTGCACCGGCTCTATGCAATAGGTGGCGCTGCGGTTGCACCGATGAAAGCTTTGTTGCCTGAGGTGATTATTGATGACGCTGTTTCACGTGACGCTCTGCGAGAGGTAATTCAAGCAGACCCAAGCATTCTGAAACATATTGAACAGATCGTTCATCCTTTAGTTGGGCAAGATCGTGCGGTATTCATCGCTAACTCTAAGCAAGATATCTTGGTGTTCGATATCCCCATTTTGTTCGAAACTGGTGGCAATAAAACAATGGATGCAGTTGCGTGCGTAAGTGTTGATGCAGCCACCCAGCGTGCACGCGTTCTAGCGCGTGGTACTATGAGTGAAGCGCAGTTTGAGCAAATCTTAGCCAAGCAAATGCCCATTGAAGAAAAGCGCGCGCTTAGTGATTATGTGATCGAAACCGATACGCTGGAGCATGCGAAAACGCAGGTCGAAGCGATAGTGAGAGACATCAAAGGGAAGCTGCAAAATGCGTGAGCTGGTTCTGGACACCGAGACGACAGGCTTTGATCCGCAACAAGGCGATCGCATCGTTGAGATTGGCGCGGTTGAGTTGATCAATCAGATGCCAACGGGGCGTACCTATCACCAATACATTAACCCAGAGCGTGCCATGCCGAATGAGGCTTTTGAAGTGCATGGTTTGGGCGACGATTTTCTGCGCGATAAACCCGTATTCAAACAGATCGCTCAGGAGTTTCTAGATTTCGTTGGCACAGACAAGATGGTCATCCACAATGCTACGTTCGATATGAAATTTCTGAATGCAGAGCTTGGTTGGTTGAATTTGCCACAATTGCCGTGGGAACAAGCGCTCGACACGCTCGCAATCGCGCGCAAGAAATTTCCGGGCTCGCCTGCTTCTCTTGATGCTCTGTGTCGTAGGTTCAATATCGATAATTCGAACCGTACTTTGCACGGCGCTTTGCTCGATTCTGAAATTCTAGCGGAAGTGTATTTAGAGCTGTTAGGCGGACGTCAGCCCGGCCTCGTGCTTGCCAATTCTGGCGGTGGCGCGAATGGCGGTTCTGAGGAAACGTGGCGTGCATCCAAGCGTCCCTCCCCGCTTCCGCCTCGGATTACCGAGGAAGAAACCAAAGCGCATGCCACCTTTGTTGAAAAACTTGGGGAAGATGCGCTTTGGTCTAAGCTTACTTAGTTAGGCAGTTTAATTAGGCTGGGCTTGCGCCGCTGCGTCTGCCTGACGACGTGCAATTTCGTTTCGGTAAAGCGATACGAAATCGATGTTCTCAAGGTTGAGAGGCGGGAAGCCACCATCGCGTGTCACGTCTGATACGATGCGACGCACAAACGGGAATGTCATGCGTGGGCACTCGATCAACAAGAACGGGTGCATCTGGTCTTCTGGCACACCTTCAATGTGGAAAACGCCAGCGTACTCAAGCTCAAGCAAGAACAACTGCTGATCTGTGTCTTTCACCTTGGATGTGATGTTCACTTTGGTGATGACTTCAAACTGATGCTCGGCTGTACGCTTTTTCGCGTCCAAGTTCACCTGAACCTGCACATCAGGGTTCACTTCGCCCTGAATGCCCTTTTGCGCCAGAATGTTTTCAAACGACATATCGCGAATATACTGCGCGAGGATGTTCATTTTGATCTGCGGCGCCTCTGGGGCTGCTGCCTCTGGTGTTTCGTTCTCAGCCATTGAAATTCTCCGGTAAAATGTCAGTTAGCGCAGTGCTTAACAGCAAGCGGCGAGGGTCTCAATGCTTTGTCCATCCGGAAGGGGGCGCATTTGGATCTCGCGGCACTTCTTCGAATTCACCATCGATAATGTTGGGATCTTGCCGCGCACGCGGTTGCGCTTGGCCGCCCATATCAAAGGTCTGAACTTTGATGCGTGACTTTAGGTAACGAAACACGGCGGATCGCACAGCCGGAACCAGCAGCGCAAAGCCGACAGCATCCGTAAAGAAGCCAGGTGTGAGCAAAAGTGCGCCGGACACCAAAATCATCGCCCCATGCGCGAGCGGTTCGGACGGATCAGAGAGCGTTCCGAAGGACTGGCGCAGGTTGTTCATGGCCAAAGCACCCTGCGTGCGGACCAAAAATGTGCCGATCACTGCCGTTAAAATGACGATTCCCAAAGTTGACCAGAGGCCAATCGCCCCACCGATTTGAATAAATAGTGCGATTTCGATCAATGGGACCGATAAAAACGCCAAAAATAACCACATCTTTCCGCTTCTCCTGTGACTTGCGGGCACAGTGGACTTGACCACCGCCCTTGCGTACATAAGTCCTCAAGTAACGTGTTGCTATGCTTGAGAGGACGACACCTTCATGAATTCGCCCATTATCCAACTTTTAGTACTTGCCGGCATCGCAGTTTTCCTAATTTTGCGGCTTAAAAATGTGCTTGGCACGCGGGAAGGCTTTGAAAAGCCACCAGCGCCAGCGCCAGCGCCCTCAGCGCGTAAACGCCCTGAGTTCGAAGTGATCGAAGGCGGTCCTGACCTCGATATCGCGGATCATACAGAGGGGATGCCGGAGGCGGCAGAAGCTTTGGCCAAGATGAAAGCGGCAGAGCCTTCTTTCGGCGTGTCCGATTTTCTTGGCGGTGCGCGCGGCGCTTACGAAATGATCCTCATGGGGTTCGAGCGTGGCGATCTGGCCGACATCAAGCCGTTTCTTGACGATGATGTTTACGCAAGCTTTGCCGAAGTGGTTGAGCTGCGCGAAAAGCAAGGTCTGACAGTCGAAGCGTCTTTCGTTGGTATTCGTGAAATGTCTTTGGCCGATGCCACCTTCGATGACGAAAGCGGTATTGGTGAAGTTTCGGTGAAGTTCATTGGTGAGATGACATCAGTGGTGCGTGACAACGCCGGAGAGATCGTTGAAGGCGATGCGAAAAAGATCAAACGTCAGAAAGATGTTTGGACCTTCGCGCGCAAGATGGGTGCAGATGATCCGAACTGGCAACTCGTTGCCACTGGCGAATGACCCGTGCCCTTAGGGCATTACTTTTTGCAGGGGGCGTTTTAGTGAGCGCCCCCGCACAGGCGGAAACCGTCTACTCGATACTCGATTTCGACGATTTAGACGGCTGGGCCGAAGACGATCACCAAGCAGCGCTAGATGTGTTTCGCTCGACCTGTCGTGATATGAAAACCCCTGATTGGAAAACGCTGTGCCGTGCGGCGCAAGATCAACAAAATGCGCGCGCGTTTTTCGAGCTTTTCTTTCGTCCGTTGCTGATTGAAGACGGCAAGGACATGATGTTTACGGGCTATTTTGAACCTGAACTTGATGGTTCACGCACCAAGACTGCGCGCTACAAATACCCGATTTACGCGATGCCAAGAGATGCCAAGACAGCGGGTCAATGGTACACGCGCCGTCAAATTCTCGAAGATGGGGTGATGGATGGTCTCAACCTTGAGATTTGTTACGTCGATGATCCGGTCGAATTATTCTTCCTGCAGATCCAAGGATCT
>Ga0206128_1002244_pt1 | contig 17718 bp, 17 predicted proteins | sample Helgoland_Spring_7_FD_148601 | JGI IMG/M metagenome (GOLD analysis project Ga0206128, IMG submission 148601) | Pelagic subsurface seawater microbial communities from Kabeltonne, Helgoland, North Sea - Helgoland_Spring_Bloom_20160426_1 | ecosystem: Environmental > Aquatic > Marine > Epipelagic ... | reverse complement strand
GCAAAATTTAAAACAAAAGTATAGGTCAAGTTTGGCATGTAAAGAAGATAGTTGTTATTACAACATTGATGCAGAAGTGGCTGAAATTGCCGAGGTTTTGCTTCTTAAATTGAAATCGAATAACCCCGTTCAATATTATCTATTGTCTCCACTTCAGGGATTAAAGAGATTGATTTTTACCTCTGGAAGCTCCTACTTGTCGATTTATAAAAACCTGGGAATTTTCTATTATTTGACTAAGGTGATTTTCGTGCTATTGTATTATGGTGTTTTATGCTTGGGTATAATTGGGCTTATTTACAAGTTCAAAACAGACCCCATTAATAGAATTTCTATATTTATGATTGCTTCAATAACCGGAGTAGTGTGCGTGTATTCTGTTATTCAAGAACCTAGATATTTTATTCATTGCTATGTTATGTTGTTGTTGTTTACTTTTCAATTCTTTCACAGACTAAAAAATTGGCAAAATATCAGGTTAAAAAGAAAATAAATTTTTTTAATCGGACAAGTCAAGTTATACGGATTTAGGTTTGAAATAAGATTTTAATTTGAGAAAGTATGATTCAAAATAATAGTAACTAAAGTGGCTTATTACGAAAGTGAAGAGCAAGGAGAATAATACAGTAGCAATAAAACTCTCGTATTCCAAATACTGACATAAGTCAAAAGCTAAGTATATTCCAATCATATGTGTGAGATATAAACCGTAAGATATTTTACCAAGTTTAGATAGATAAACAAACTTTGAAATTTTCATAATTGAATTTTTGGAATAACATTGCTCTAGAATAACAAAGGCACAGAAAAAAAGAATAATCGGTTCGAAGTATGAAATTGAAATGTTCAACAGTTCACTAATTTTACCTCTTGTAACGAGAATAATTGGGCAAATAATGTAAATGAATAGAGTAGTAACCTTGTTTATACGCAATTGAAAGAAATGGCGAATATTGTTTTCATGGTAAAATCCTAAATACCCCATTATCCCACCAAATGACAAAAAACGAATACAACTGAAAAAGTGGTAATATGATTCATTCCAATCATTTCTCGTAAAAAAGAATATTTCAGAAAGTAGAAGTATTGCAACGAACCAATAAACTAGGTGTTTCCCATTTTTTATAAAAATAAAAAGCAACGGCCAAATTACGTAGAACTGCTCCTCAATAGCCACACTCCATTGAACGCCCAGTATTCCGGATGAAACTGAGCCGTTCCATATATGATCAAAATTTGTTAGAAATACAGAGTAAAGCCAAAAATTGCCTGTAACGGGATCGTTAAATAAAAATGGGTAGACAAAGAACCCAACAATGATTGTTAGAAAGTAAAGCGGCCAAATTCGTAGAACCCTTCTGAGATAAAAGTTCCTTAAATTGATTTTTTTATATTGTAATTTCTCATGAAGTAGTAAGTAGGTAATGAGAAAACCACTAAGAATAAAGAAAAAATACACTCCATACGATCCACCATTTCCGCCTAAACTTAAAATGTACTTAGTATTAATAAATGCAGCACTTTTATTTCCAGGAAGCCATTCGAAAAGATGAAAAAAAATAACACTAAAAGCTGCAATAGCTCTTAATCCATCTAGATCTTTAAAGTAAGGGCGTGACAGGTTAAATAATTTTTAAATTGACAAAATTGTCAAGTTTATATTTTAGAGTTGATTTCTTTTGAAGGTTAAGAGAAATTTCAAATAACTAATTGAGTTACTGAAAATTTTCATCTTAGATTTCCCTTTTCGGATATCAGATTTCAATATCATTGGAACCTCAACAACTAGAGCATTTTGATGTATACTTTTTAGTAGAATTTCTAACATGCAAATGAATCCAGATTGTTCTATTATTTTATTATTCGACTTCTTTATTTTAATTAATAAATTTATTGAATAAACTCGATAAAATGAACTTAAGGTTAATATTTTAATATCAAAGACTGCTCGAAAAACCATGTTAGCTACAAATGATAGTACTTTTCGAAATACTGAAGTTTGTGAAAACCCACCACCTTGCGCATAAACGGAAGCCAAAACTAAATCATATCCCAAGTTAGAAATGCCTATCATATCTTTCAAAATACCAATATCACTGGTGTTATCTGCTTCCATTGTAATAATCCGAATATTTTCATCATTGGGGTACTTGTTTAACAAATACTCCATGCCTAGATTAAAGGAATCTCCTGGACCTTTGTTAATATTTTTAATTATAACGTGATATTCAACATCCTTAAAAAGTGAATGAATTATTTCAACGCTATTATCACTAGAATTATCATCAACAAAAAGAAAAAAATTATCGGAGACTAAAATATTTGCCGTTAGTCTTTCAAATAATAGCTCGAGGTTTCCAGCCTCATTAAAAATAGGAATTAAATAGCAATGCGTCATTTACCCATTACTTTTTTTTGCCATTCAATGGTTTCCAACAAACCGTCCTCTAAATGATGCTGTGGTTTGTAGTTGAAAAAGCTTTGGATTTTTGAAATATCAGGAACACGGCGCATAACATCTTCATATTTACCAAAGGTTTCATAGGGAATCAATTTTAGATTAGGATCACTATTTGGTCCATTGACTAACTTCCAAATTAATTTACCGAGATCTAATATTGTAGTTTCATCCGTGGGATCTCCAGATATATTAAATATTTCACCGTTTGACTTATCATCTAAAACTAAATGTTGTAACGCTTCAACTGTATCGTTGACATAGGTAAATGTTCTGGTTTGCAGGCCATTTCCATGAATTTCAATTTCTTCTTTATTTAATGCCTTCTCTATAAAGACAGATTGTGGGCCGCCCCACCAGCTTAAGTTTTGTCCAGGTCCATATGAGCCAAAGAATCGCGTAATAGCATATTTTAAACCAAATTCGTCATGGTGGGCTTTAATAATATGTTCACCATACATTTTAGATGTAGCATAAGCCCATCTTTTTACAGTAGATGAACCTAAAACCAAATCAGACTCTTCAGTAAAGGGAACATTCGGATTTTTGCCATAAACATCGCTAGTGGAAGCAAATACTAATTTACTATCATCGTCCAAACATTTCCGAATAACGTTTTTAAGCATTACGTTATTTTCTTCGAGCGTTCTATAGGCATTGGTGTAGCGTGGAATTTTTTGAGATGCTAAATGCACGATTACATCAAATTTCAGATGCTTTAAGACAAATGGATTACCAATATCTCCTTGAATAAAATTAAAATTCGAAGAAGTAATGTCCTCGATGTTTCGAAGCTGTCCGTAACTCAAATTATCAATGGCGGTAATTTCTACTTGTTTCTCTCTGAGCAGTCTTTTTGCAAGATTAGACCCAATAAAACCTGCTCCTCCAGTTATTAATATTTTCACCATATTCAATGTTTACTATAATCGATAAAAGTAGATAAGATAATTAGATTACAATATTTACTGGCAACTATTATCTGAAAATAAGTTTGGTTATTTTCAGCACAACAAAGGGAATTTTCATACTAGGGTTGATTTTGTCAATCATAAATGATTTTAGGTTCAGCTTTCATTAATATTTTGAAATGTTCAGTTGTTTCTGTCAATTTAAAGGTTTTAGTTGGCGAAATTTCATCTAATGGGATTATTATAAGTTCAATTTCAAGTTTGTTAAATAATTCGTATTTATCCTTGTAGTTCGAATTTGAAGTTACAATATTTGAACTGTAAATTATAGGGAATTGTTGTTCATTCACAATAGGAAGGTACATAGCTATATTAGATATGTCTGAAAAACCTCTTGAATTTAGAATGATGCTTAAAGTTTCATTGTTAGTCTCATACTTTTTAATCCGATTGAATGAATACTGGATATTATTCTGTTTCATAAATTTTATATACGAATCGGTATGTCGGTTAATGTTCTTGTAACTTATAAGCAGTACGAAAGGAAAAGTTAAACAAGCTGCTAATAAAACTTTCATTATAATTTTTGTAGAAGAAGTCTCATAAACAAACCCAAGTATTAACATTGGCCATATAAATATGGTTTGTTTTAAGAAGAAATTACTTTGAGTAGTATAAAAAGAAAAATAGATACAAAATGAGAACGCAATAATTATCGAAAATGAAATCAAAATTTCAGTTTGCTTTTTGATAGTGAACCAAAAGAATAAAATAATAAGAACCAAAAGAAGTATCACAAAAGGATGATGTTCGGTAAAGATATTGGTCATATTTCTTTGAATCGTATACAAAGTATTTTCAATTATCTCAAAAATTCGGAGAATACTAAAGTTACCAATGTTAGAAATTCCTTTAACAAAAGCAGGTGCAGAAAAAAACTTCAAGAACAAAACACTGGATAAAAACCCAGTAAGTATGTAGGTTGAAATTGGAAAAAAGTTCTTTTTTGAAATGAGTGGTATTAGTCCAAAAAGCCAAAAAACACTCGTTATTCGAATCGGAATCTGAATAATTACAAAAGCTGAAAATAGAAGCAGAGCACTTTTTGTTGGATTATTAATGGTTTTGACTAATCCAACCATATTTACTATCGAAAGAAGCAGAATTAGTGGTTCTGGAAAGAGAAAAAATTGATGATACGTGAATGGAAATGAACAAAGTAAAAGAATGGTAAAAAGAACAGATTTTTTCGGAATTAATACTACAGAGCATATTCCTACTAGTATACTCGCTAAAATGTTTGCTACTAATATTCCCTTTCCTAATGGAATTAGTTTAAGAAAAGTTCCAAAATAGACATTCCAGAAAGGGCCATACCAATTATACCCTCCAATTTTTGACACATTTTCAGCAATACAATGATTTGCAATAGGTTGATTAGTCTCTGCAAATAACCGTGCGCCGTTATAATAAATTCCTTCGTCTCTATGAATAATCCCATAACCATCAGAATACAAAGCATATAGCTGAATTCCTAGAATTAGAATTGATATAAAAGCCAAAAGATATAGTTCCTTTTTTAAAGACAATATGGAAAGTAATTTTATTATTGATAATATTGCACGAATATATATTCAATCAAACATAACTGAACTTCTGATCTAAAGGAATTTTGTTTTATTATTTGAAAAGTAATTCAGAAATGACAGCTTTAATAACTCAGTCTAACTATATTCCATGGAAGGGCTATTTTGATAATATAGCCTTGGCTGATGTATTTGTTATTTACGATGACATGCAATACACCAAGCGCGATTGGCGAAACCGCAATAGGGTGAAAACAGCCGGAGGTGTAAAGTGGTTGAGCATACCGGTAGAGGTGAAGGGGAAATATTTTCAAAAAATCAACGAAACCAAGGTAAGTGATGCACAGTGGAATGAAAAACACTGGAGCGCTTTGCAAAATCATTATCGCGCGGCTCCATTATTTGCCGATCACAAGGATTGGGTTGAGACGCTTTACAGAGACTGCACGACACCGTGGTTGACAGAGATTAACCGACACTTTATTGAGGCTATTATGCAGAAACTTGGGATAGACACACAAGTGAAGGATAGCCGAGAATTTCTTTTGGAAGGCGATAAAACTGAAAAGCTTGTGGGTGTATGCGAACAGCTGCAAGCCACTGGTTATATCACAGGGCCAGCTGCAAAGAATTACATGGACGAAACGCCATTTACTGAAAGAGGTATTGATATTATCTATGCCGATTACAGTCAATACCCTACTTATGAACAAATACATCCACCGTTTGAGCATGGTGTCACTATTTGGGATGTTTTGTTTCACTGTTCGTTAGATGACTTAGCTTATCTAAAAGAAGCCGCGTAATGAAGATTTCAGTGGTAAGTCCAGTTTATCGCGCGGAGAAAATTGTTCCAGAATTGGTGCGACGCATTAAAGAAACAATGGAATCGCTGCCACATACATACGAAATTGTGTTGGTGGAGGATGGTAGTCCCGATAAAAGTTGGCAAGTCATAGAAGAAGCCTGTAAAGAGCACCCGGAAGTCGTGGGCATTAAGTTGAGTCGAAACTTTGGACAACATTATGCAATAACGGCTGGACTTGCTGAATCCATAGGAGATGTAGTTATTGTTATGGATTGTGACCTCCAAGATGACCCAAAATATATTCCTGAACTACTTGAGGGGCAAGACAGAGGTGCGGAAATTATATATACAGAGAAAACATCTCGTAAACATAGTTGGTTTAAAAACCTTACGGCCCAGTTGTTTAATCAGGTATTTAATTACCTTATCGATAACAAACACTGGAAAGCTTCTGGAGCGATTGGCAGTTATAGCTTACTCTCTAGAAAAGCAGTAAATGCCTACCTAGAAATAAAGGATTACCGTAGACACTATTTAATGGTATTGCGTTGGTTGGGGTTTCCATCTCATACCATTCAAATTGAGCATTCTGCAAGATTTGAAGGCAAGAGTTCCTATACTTTTAGCAAATTGGTTCAACATGCCTTAGATGGTATCACTTCTCAGTCTGATAAACTTCTTCGTTTGACTATGTTTGCTGGGTTTGTGTTAAGTGCGTTGGCTTTTGTTGTAGCAGTCATTGTTGTGTTGCTAACTATTTATTCTGGATTCAGTGCAGGATGGCCTAGTTTGTTTGTTTTGATATTGTTTATAGGTGGTCTAATCATTTCAAGTATAGGAATATCTGGTTTATATATAGGAAAAATATTTGAACAAACTAAAAACCGCCCATTGTATTTAATTGATAAAAAGATAAACAAATGATTGCAGAAGCACCAGGGACCATTCTACAAATGTTGTATTTGCGACAGCGCATCAGAAAAAACGGTTGGAAGTCGTTTTATGAAATTGGATGTGGTAAAGGCATTTTTTCAAAGCAGTTTTTATCCCTAGGTTTAAGTGGAAAAGCCATTGACCTAAATAACAGAGCGTGTGATCGTGCCATGATTGAAAATACTTCGTTTGTTGAAAAAGGGCAATACACTGTTGAATATGGGGACTTTTCAAACCAAGAAATTACCGAGAAGTACGATGTGGTTTTCAGTTGCATGGTTATTGAACACATTCCTAATGAAAGTAGAACAGACTTTATGCTGAAGTGTAAAGATTTGCTTTCAAAAAATGGGCGGATTACGTGTCTTGTGCCTTCTTCTATGAAGCACTGGGGAGTTGAAGATGATATTGCGGGCCATATTTTGCGTTTTGAGCGTTCAGATGTTTATGCGTTAGCGGAAGAGTTGAATATGAAGGTTGCACACATTGCTGGACTAACTTACCCAGTGAGCAACTGGCTGTTTCGGTTATCGAATGCCATTGTTTCGAAAAATGAGAAAGATATGCTTGATAAGAGCCAACAAGAACGAACAGTATATACTGGAAGTCGAGAAGTTCAATTCAAAACGGACTTTCCGCTTTGGACTGGATTTTTGCTTAACCCAATAGTTCTTTTTCCATTGCATTTGTTTCAGAAGTTGTTTCGAAAAAACGAGAATAGTATGGTGTTATATTTTGAACTTGAAAAATGAAATCATACGGAGTAAGGAAATCAGAAAAGCCTTTAAATTCTAAAGAAAGGGTTATTGAAGGTGTAAAAAGAAAAGGGTTTTCAATCGTTGAGAATTACTTTTCAGAATTACAATGTGATGAACTTTCAAACAAATTAGAAGAAGTTTATCAGTTACAAATTGAAGAAACTGGATCTGATGTTTTAGAGTCCATTCAAGAAGTAAATGTTTGCAGGTCACCGTTACTATATGACAAATTTTTTTTGGATATACTCAGAGATGAATGGTTGCTTGACTTGTGTCATACTTTATTGGAAGGTCCTGCCCAATTGCATTTGCAAAACGGTATTATCAATAGGCCTGCATGGACTCATCACCAAACCGCATGGCATAGGGATTTACCTTATCAAGAATTTACCACATCTTCTCTATTAGCTGTAAACGCGTTTATTTGTTTGACAGAGTTTACTGTGGAAAATGGAGCTATGGTTGTAGTGCCATATTCTCAGCATTTTCCAACCCTACCAAGTGAATATTATACAAAAGAAAACGAAGAGTCAGTAGTGGTTCCTAAAGGAAGTCTAGTCTTATTTGATAGCTTTGTTTATCACAAGGCTGGTATAAATTCCAGTAAGGAAACGAGATTTGGACTGAACCATGTATTTACAAGACCATTTATAAAACAGCAAATAGACTACTCTTCATTGAGTTGTGCACAAGAAGATGTTGTCCTGAACGAGTTATTGGGGGCGAGATTTAAAGTCTTTGATTCAGTAGAGGAATATAGAAATAATCGATTGAGAAGATGAATGAAAATATACTATCCGAAGTAAGTAACTACTACAGTTCAAAGGTTGTATTGCACGGTGCCACAAGTCAAGGGGTTGACTGGAATGGTGAAGACTCGCAATATCAGCGTTTTTATCAGCTTTCAAAAGTGTTTTTGGATGTAGAGAAGCCAGAAGCTTCTTTTTCCCTGTTGGATTTGGGATGTGGGTATGGCGCTTATCTCGATTTTCTAAAATCATTATCACATAGCGTTGATTATATCGGAGTTGATATTTCTGAGTCTATGATAGTCCATGCTAAGGGAAAATATCCGAATCACACTTTTCTGTCTTCATTGGACTCGAATAGAAAAGTTGATTATGCCATCGCCTCAGGTGTATTCAATGTGCGTCAAGAAGTAGGTGATGAAGAATGGCTTCAGTACATCTACGATACGCTAGATCAAATGAATTCAGTGGCAACAAAAGGGTTCGCTTTTAACGTGTTGACTTCTTTTTCCGATGAAGAGTACAAAAGGGATTACTTGTATTACGCTAACCCTATGGTACTCTTTGCTCATTGCAAGCAGTGTTATTCTAAAGACGTCGCTTTGTTGCACGACTATCAATTGTATGAATTCACCATAATTGTACGTAAATGAAACCACTTATTATTTTTGGCTTAGGAGATATTGCCCAAATTGCGAAATATTATTTTGAAACTGATTCTGAATACACACCTGTAGCATTTACAGTGGAATCAGCGTATATGTCCAATGATACTTTTGAAGAATTACCGGTATTGCCTTTCGAGAGTATTTCGGAAACGTATAAACCAGGTGAAGTCGATGTGTTTATTGCGGTAAGCTATGCAGATATGAACCGCTTACGTGAGCGAATTTTTCATTCGATAAAAAAGAAGGGATATACATTGGCTAGTTATATTAGTTCAGCATGTACTTACCGGTCCCAATTCCCACCTGGAGAGAATGCCTTTATATTTGAGGATAACACTATCCAGCCTTTTGTTAGGATTGGAGACAATGTGACCTTATGGAGTGGCAACCACATTGGACATCACAGCACCATTGCATCACATAACTTCGTTTCTTCACACGTTGTTATTTCTGGTCACTGCCAGATTAATTCGCATTGTTTTCTAGGGGTTAACGCAACATTAGCTCATAAGGTGGAGTTGGCTAAGGGCACCCTGTTAGGGGCTGGAGTCGTCATTAGTAAAAACACAGAAGAAAACGGTGTTTATGTAGCTGCTCGCCCTACCAAATTACCTAAAAAGAGTAGTGACATAAAATTGTAGCCTCATGGCATGGGAAAAAATTAAGCAAATTTTTGTAGCTAATAAAGAAAGCGATTGGATGTATTCTCATGCTTCTAATCCTGTGTTGTGGAAGTTTGAGGGGGGTATTGGCCGCGTCTTTTTCTCTTCTAGGGATAAAAACTCACGGAGTCATATCGCATATGTTGATATTGATTTTGAAAACAACTTTGAAGTGGTGAAGGTATCAAAAGAACCTGTTCTAGCACCTGGAGAATTAGGGTTGTTTGATGATTCTGGAGTAGTAATGGGAAGCTTTTTGAAAGTAGGAGTAACATGGTATTTATATTACCTAGGCTGGAATTTAAAGGTAACCGTCCCGTGGTTGAATACCGTGGGGGTAGCAAAGCTTAATACTCAATCGAATACCTTCGAAAAGCTTTCACGTGCCCCAATGATGGATAGGAGTGATGTTGACCCATTTTCAATTAGCTACCCCTCTGTTCTCGAAGATAATGGAGTGTATCGCATGTGGTATGGGTCAAATTTGCAATGGGGGAGTACGCAAGAGTCGATGCAGCATGTGATAAAGTATGCGGAATCAACCGACGGGTTACGTTGGGAACGGACAGGTCACATTGCGGTAAACTTAGAGCACCAGAATGAGTTTGCCTTGTCTAAACCTTGGGTAATTAAAGAAGGGGATATCTATAAAATGTGGTATTCTTTTCGCGGAAACGGACTTGTTGATACTTATCGCATTGGATATGCTGAATCGATAGATGGCTTGAATTGGATTAGAAAGGATGAGGAAGTAGGTATTGATGTTTCTCCAACTGGATGGGACAGTCATATGATTAGCTATCCTTGTGTGTTTAACTGGAATAATAGGCAATTTATGATGTATAATGGAAACCACTATGGAAAAAATGGTTTTGGAATAGCGGAAAGGAAATGCTAGATAAACTGATTGATAGAAGTTATTTCCCAAAAGTAGAATCAGTAATACTCGAACAGAGAAAGTTGGGTTTACTGCGAATAGTTCTTGGCATTGTAGTATTTGTGAGATTACTTCAGATCGTATTTACAAACTGGGAGTTGTATGGTGCTATATCATTGATTCATGTAGCTACATTAGCAATTTGTCTCTGTTTCATAATTGGCTTGTTTACACCTTTTTCTGTGGTCACTCTAATTGTACTCATTAGGCGTTTTGATGCATCAAATATGTCGGATACTTTAGGATCGTCCATACTGATTTTATTTTTTTTATTAATATTACTATCCCGTTCTGGACAGTATTATTCTTTTGATAACCTATTGTTAAAGAGGAGAGGCGTACTGCAAATACTTATTTCTAAGTTGTATGGAATACTTGGTGGAATTACAGCTAACGGTTTAACTATGGTGAATTTCGTTGTTTTTAGCCTATACGCTTATATAAGCTTTGCTGCACTTTCGGTCCATATTCAAGATGAATACTGGGTTCATGGCTTAACCGCAAGAGCAATGCTGACAAACAGTTACCTTACACCGTACTTTGCCTTTTTCAGATATCTAGAAAAAGAATATTTTCTTCTCGTTCAATATACCAGTATTGCAGCGAGTGTCTTTCAAAGTGTTTTTCAATTTATAATGGTTCCACTTGTTTTCTTTCGATTAGGACTAGTATTTGTGAAGTGGTGGGGAATGCAATTTTTCATTATTTCCCTTACATGTTTGAGTCTTTCTTATCTACCTCATATTGAAATCGCTTTGTGGGTAGCCATTTTGTTCCCAATTCGAATTCGTGGAGTTGAAAGAGTTGAAATATTTTATGATGATTATTGTAATCTCTGCAAGCGCGCAATGATATTTTTTAAAGTGATTAATTTTAATGGTAAATTTTTGTTTGTACCAATTTCAACAAACCAAGAAGCTTACGATAGATTCCAACTTACCGATAAAATTGTTAAGTCATATATGGCAGGGACTTGCAAAGGACAGGTTTACATTGGTTATGATTTGTATGTTCAACTAGTTAAAGCAAATCCGCTCTTGTGGATTTTTTACCCCTTGTTCATTCTAGGGAAAATAGGAGGGTTAGGCGCAAAAATATATAATTTTATTGCAGAAAGAAGGTATAAGTATTTTGGGAAGTGTGAGTTGTCATTTGAAGATGAAATTGCATACGAGTTAAAGTTAAATTCGCCGATTAAGCCATGGGGCAATATAGTGGTTGTTAGCTTATACTTTTTAATTGTTGTTATTCATGGAATGTACAACTTACCTCTTGTTAATAGAGTCCTAAACTTACCGAATCGAGCTATTGTCAATAAATTTATATATCAATCAGGCATTGAATTACCAGGTGTGTTTAACAAATCAGACCTCTCTCTTGGAAATAGCTGGCTGTTTATTGAGCGGAGTAGTATTAGCTCAAGTGAGTGCGCAGTGGTGCCGATTAGCGGATCAAATGGCGAACGTTTGAATTACTCAAGTGATATTTTGCTTTTTAAAAATCATAACTCGGACTTGCTTTATTTTGGAACTTCATTGTGGTTTAGAAGATCAGTTATAAGAGTTGATGACCTAAAGGGATTTATGGTTTCAGAACCTCTAAGGCAGAATGTAGAAAGACGGATTAAATACGACTATAATAAAACAGAACAAAAGGGGATTGTTCAGTACCGGATTGAGCTTCGTAAATCCAAAAGTTCGATTGTGCAGTTAAATAAACCTGATAGTGAGCGGCATTTGTTTAAAGTTAATGGGATGTATTTAGTGGTTTTTGATGGAAATAAGTTTTTATACAAATGAAAACACCCTTTAACATACCCCACCTTACAGGAAAAGAAACGACCTATATTTCAGAGGCTGCTAAAAATTTAAAACTTTCCGGCAACGGCCCTTTTACAAAAAAATGTCAAACCTTTTTTGAAGAAAGATTTGGTTTTAAAAAGGCACTATTAACCAGTTCATGTACTGACGCGTTGGAAATGTGTGCGTTACTTTTAGATATTCAACCGGGAGATGAGGTAATCATGCCTTCCTATACGTTTGTTTCTACTGCTAATGCATTTGTTCTCAGAGGGGCTCAAATCGTTTTTTGTGATTCTAGAAAGGATCACCCAGGGATGGACGAGTCAAAAATAGAAGCCTTAATTACACCTAAAACAAAAGCAATCGTTCCAGTTCATTACGCAGGTGTGGCTTGCGATATGGATGTAATAATGGACATAGCTAATCGACACAATGTGTTTGTTGTTGAGGATGCTGCGCAGGCAATAGATAGTTACTACAAAGGAAAACCACTTGGTAGCATGGGTCATTTAGCAGCATTTTCCTTCCACGAAACCAAAAACATTATCAGTGGTGAAGGTGGCTTACTTGCAGTAAACGATGAGCAGTTTGTTGCACGATCTGAAATTATATGGGAAAAGGGTACCAATCGTTCGGCATTTTGGAGAGGAGAAGTGGATAAGTATGGCTGGGTAGATGTTGGCTCTTCATTTTTACCATCGGAATTGACAGCAGCATTTCTATGGTCTCAATTGGAATCCTTGGATAAAATTCAATCCAAAAGGAAGGAGATTTGGAACCGATATTGGAAGGGTCTTCAAGTGTTAATTGAATTTGGTGTTCAATTGCCACAAATTCCAGAATACGCAACAAATAACGCACACATGTTCTATCTTGTTTGTCGGTCTGAAAAAGAAAGAACAGATTTAATAAATCATTTAAATAGATATCAAATTAATGCTGTATTTCACTATTTAAGCTTGCATAATAGTCCTTTCTATTCTAATAAACATGATGGCAGAAAATTGAACTGTTCTGGCAATTATAGTAGTTGTTTGCTCCGGTTACCGTTTTATTATGATGTTGATGTTGATAATCAAGAAATGGTCATTGGAGAAATTCTTAATTTTTTTAGAAATCAGTAATTTTCTTTTAAGAAGATTATAAAATTATCAGGGTAGGTTTTGATTAATGAAATTAAACTTCATTGGATATTTTTCAGTCTCCTTCTATTCCTGCCTTTTTTATATGGGCCGATAGGGGAAGGGTTAATTGCATTTGTTTTTCTTTTCTTTCTTGTATTAATGATAAAAGGAAGAAGTGAATATGTTTTCTTACTTTTTTGGTACATTCTTATTTTGTCAGATAATTTTCAAATGAACTTTGCCAATACCATTAAACCTGTATTAATGGTGCTGTTTGCCTTATATGTTCTCTTGAAAATGAAGAACCAATGGAGGTATAATCGCATTTTAACTCATTTTATGCCATTTCTAGTATTGGCATTTTTCATTCTTTTAAGTTCCGAAAGTATATTTAAAGGGGGGCAAAAGTATCTTTCTTATGTGCTGTTAGTTTTGTCTGTGCCCGTGATGGTTCGAACAGTTTATTTGGAAAACAAGGCTAAGTTTTTATCTGTCATTGTAGCTTTCTGTTTTTTAATAGTTCTTGCATGTCTTGTTTATGGTCAAATATCTCCAAGTGCAATTACCCATGGAGGAAGGCTTCGAGGCATTTTTGGAAATCCAAACGGAATGGCAATGTTTTGTTTGTTTTCAATTTTATTCTTCGAAGTAGTTAATAAAGTGGAAGGGGTTTCAATTCGTAATCTTGAGCGATATCTAGTTTATGCTGTTTTTTTTGGGGCATTGTTTCTTTCTGGTTCTCGAGCTTCTATTATGGCTGTTGTAATTTTTTACGCATTCAAACAATTAAGTGGACTTTCACCTTTTATTGGATTTGCGATTGTTATTTCACTAATGCTGAGTTATGATATATTGTTGTCTTTAGGAAATGAACTGGCCTACAATATTGGTTTAAATGAAACTCTTAGATTAGACGGTTCACAGGGTATTAGTACGGCTTCTGGTCGCTTGATTGCTTGGAAGTTTTCATGGGCTGAGATTCAGAAGAATTTTTTCTTAGGAAACGGTTGGTATTATGATGAATTATGGATTTTCGGCCCTATTCAAAAGACGTTGAATGCCTTAAACCATCAGGGAGGAGTTCATAATGTATATTTAATATTTTGGCTAAATAACGGCTTAGTTGGGGTCGCTTTATTTGTTTTTGGTTTATTTTCAATATTTGTTAAAGCGTCATTCAATTGTAAATTAGCATTTCCAATTTTATATGCTGCAATGTTTCAAGCTAACTTTGAACCGTGGTTAGCAGCGTCATTGAACCCTTATACTATTTGCTTTTTTTCGATCCTGACTCTTTTATTAGTAGGAGAATTTGCATTAAATGAGTCGGAAGCGAACAAGCATAAGGATCCAATTCAATAATACCCATGTTCTAAGATATGCTTTCAAACATTGCCTTATTCTTTAAATGATTAAATTGTAATTAGTGAAAATATTATTAGTTACAGATGGCATATTTCCATTCGTTATTGGTGGAATGCAAAAGCATGCATATTATCTGTCACATTCACTGTCACATTTAGGCCACGAAGTTCATGTGATAGTACCTAAATTGAAAGATGGAAAACGGTATGATGCGACTATTGATAATATCCAGTATCATGAGATAGAGCGAAAATCATGGAGATTTCCTTTGCATTATCTTTTAGAGGAATGGCAGTATAGTTCCAAATGCTGGGATTTTATTTTCTCTTCAAAAAAGAATTTTTCTGGATTCGACGCCATTATTACAAAAGGATTTACCACCGTAGCTTGGAAGAAGAATAGGGATAATGTCCCATTGGTATATTCTCAGTTGCATGGGCTTGAAATGTTTCAGAGAACCTTAAACCTTAGGACAAAACTGGAATATTTTCCACTTCGGATATTTGCTGAACGAGTTCTCAAAGTATCAGATGTAATCTTGTCATATGGAGGGAAAATAAAGATGTTGCATGAGAATATTCTAGGATCAGATGAGAAATTATTTTTATTTCATGGAGGGGTTTTGGAAGAACGGGTTGTAAAAAAAATAGAAATAACAAGACGTCCCGTGCGGTTGCTTTTTATTGGCCGTAATGAAAGGAGGAAAGGGATTCCTGAGTTAAATAAAATGTTGAACGCCATGCTAAGCTCAGGAGCTAATTTTGAGATCGATTGGGTTGGAGAATTACCGAAACCGCAACAGATTGACTCTGAGAAAGTTTACTACCACGGTCTTGTTTCAAGTGCGGAGAAGTACAATTCGATTTTGGACCGCTGTGATGTTCTTTTGCTTCCTAGTATTTCTGAAGGTTTTCCTACGGTGATTTTGGAAGCCATGAGTCGTGGGTTAACTGTCTTAGCCATGAATGTTGGCGCGATTTCGGAGATAATTACTTCTTCTAACGGTTGGTTAGAAGAAGATTACAGTGGTTTTCAGTCTAAATTGAAAGAAATTATTCAATTAAGTACTGATGAAATTGACAGTAAGAAAAAAAACGCCCTTCTAACAGTAAAAAACGAGTATTTATGGGATACTTTGGCCCAGAGTTTAACTAACATGATTCAGTCGAGAAATGATAGTAGGTAATGGTGTTATTGCTAAGGCTTGCGCTGATGTTGATCATGATGAAGTATTAATATTTGCGTCGGGTGTCTCCAATAGCCGAGAAAATAGAATAACTGAATACGAACGCGAAAAAAAGCTGTTTGTAAAAACAATTGAAGGCTGTGGTTTAAATAAACTGATTTATTTTAGTACATGTAGTGTAATTGACCCGTCCTTGAGTGAATCTTCTTATGTGAAGTTCAAACTGGAAATGGAAGAATATGCTCTCAATGCACACCCAAATGTTCTAATTTTAAGGCTGCCTCAAGTTTTGGGTTATAGTAATAACCAAAGTCAATTAGGGAATTTTTTATATGATGCAATAGAGAATGAAAAGGTTTTTAATCTTTACACAAATGCCTGCCGGTATTTAATGCTTGCAGAAGACTTGAAAGTTATAGTTAGCGTCTTGATTGAGCATGGAAAACAGAATCACATTTATAATGTTGCTTATAGCAATAGATCAAAAATGCAGGAGATTGTTCAATTATTTGAGTTAAACTTAATGAAGAAAGCCAAGTTTAATAAAGTTGATAAAGGTGAGTGCTATACAATTGATAACGCAGATTTTATTCAATTAATTGACGAAAACAAACAACTCCATCTAAATTCTAAAACTTCTCAAATTATTGAAAAATTTGTCTTTGGGAAAAAAATGATAAAAACTTAGAATTCGGTTTGAGGAAATTGACGATAATACTGTTGATAGCTTTGGTCACCTTGGAATTTTTTTTGAGAGGACTTGGGCTTCATACTCCTCCTCTTTATATTTCGTCTAAAACCTTTCAGTATATATATGCGCCCAATCAGGATGTTTCCAGATTCGGAAATAATATCCTAACCAACTCTTTTTCACAACGGTCTGCTGAGCCAAAAAAAAATGCAATCAAAATATTAAAAATTGGAGACTCGATTATAAATGGGGGAAGCCCAACGGATCATAACGAGTTAAGTTCTTCAATTCTATCTGAAAGCTTATCAAAAGAGTTTGATTCTGAAGTTCAGGTGTTAAATATTTCTGCAGGAAGCTGGGGGCCAGACAATGGGTGTGCTTATCTCAAAGAACAAGGTAACTTTGATGCCAAAATAATGGTGTTGGTTTTCTCTTCTCACGATCTCCATGATATTAAGAATGAATCAACTCCGGTTGGAAAGTCAATAAATTATCCTGATAAGAATCCACCTTTTGCAATTTATGAGTTATTAGAACGATATATATTAAAAAGAAAACTAAACTTGAGTACATCTGAAAACAACTTCAAAAGCTTGCAAATTGAAAAAAGTACAGATGAGAATCCTGGATTTCAACAATTAATTGATTTTGGAAAGTTGAATGAAATGAATATAATTGCATACCTTCACCCTACTCAAAAAGAGTTAGCTGAACAACATTATAATAATAACGGGAAAAGAATTTTAGATATTTGGAATAACAACGGTATTGCCGTTTTAAAAGGAATTGATTATTTGGATAAATCGTGTTATCGCGATGATATTCATTTAAATGCACAGGGGCAAAGGGTTATGGCTGAAGCTATTTTACCTGAGTTACTAGAATTAGTTGGTCGTGATGAGTAAACCCAACGTACTTTTCCTATATACCGAAATGGCAGAATATTTTCTTGCTGCTTGCTCGGCTTTAGCTGAAAAAGCGGAAGTATTTATTGTACGATGGCCAATAAACTCCGAAGCACCTTTTGAATTTGAAGTACCAAAAGGAGTGCATATTCTAGAGCGCCAACAATACGATACG